>Ga0228698_1000055_pt1 | contig 112759 bp, 91 predicted proteins | sample McNCre117_Aug_MG_FD_178015 | JGI IMG/M metagenome (GOLD analysis project Ga0228698, IMG submission 178015) | Freshwater microbial communities from McNutts Creek, Athens, Georgia, United States - 1-17_Aug_MG | ecosystem: Environmental > Aquatic > Freshwater > Creek | place: USA: Georgia...
TTGGCTACACCGATACAACCATCACCGACCACACGAATCCTTGGGCCGCATCCCCCCCGTTGAGTACCGTGTGAAACAATTCCCAAACCTCTACTTCTGACTGGAACAGGAATTCGAGGGGGCTTCATTTGGGCTTGCAGCACGGGGTAGGGCTCGGCCAAAGCCCGCAAATCTGCCAGGCGCAAACGGCCTTTGGTGATGAACTGCACCAAAGACCTGCTTGCCAAGTCACCCAAGGATCGGCTGTGAACATCGCGTCGGAATACGGATTCGTACAGCGCGGTGTGCTCGCTGTCGGCGAGGTAAGCGGTTGCCTCGGAAGACAAACAAAAGCGCCCTGTTTGCAAGCCTGTCGGTGCCAGCAACAAGCCGTTGATGCGCACACTGGTTTTGCGTGCGCGGGTCAGCTGCACGCGATGAAAGCACTGGCCCGGAGCCAGCTCAAGGATGGGTGGATGTAACTCGTTGAATTTCATGGACAGAGGCAGTCAATGTCCCTCTGCCGTGGCCAGATCGATCACGCGCTGGGTGGGTGTGCCTTGCTCCAGCGCGGTGCGGGGTGACTGGCCGTCCAGTGCCGGGTGTGGGCTTTCCAGAAAAGCCAGCAATAGCCAGCCATCGGACGAACCCAAGGCGGAGGCCACGGGCGCGATCACCGGAAAGATGAACGGCTCAAATTGCCAACGTGGCAGCTTGAAACCCCTGCGCAGGTGCGACACGCCAATGCATCGACCAGCCTTGATCCAGGTGTTCATGGTCACGCGGGTGGTGCCTGACAGGGCGGCCGCTTCGTCGGTGGTGATCATGTCGGCAGCCTGAATGCGTTGCAGCCGGTATTGCGCGCCAAAGCGCAGTAGCGCGTTGGTTTGCGCTTCTGACGCATAAGGGTCTTGGCCGCTGGTTTTGTCACGAGGCAGATCTGGGATGGCAGAGAGGGGAAAGGTGAGGGTGTTCATGGTGAATGTCTGCAAGTGTTCACGCTCACGGCGCGTTGCGCATGCTCAGTTTCTGGGCACCGAAAAAGTAACGTGGACGTTCAACGCTCCTCGCGTTATGGGCCTTTTGCTCAAGTGTGATTGGCCGACAGGTTGGGTTTTGTTGAATCACCCAACTGAACAGCCATTCGTAAATGCATCGTGCTGTTTCGCATAAGACTTCAGTGTGAAATCTTGAAAGGACCGAGCTGTAAAGGCGGAACATGGTGTCTTCCATCTTGTTCCCGTCAAACGGCACCAACATGATCATGTTGCCCCGTTCAATGGGGGCAGCAATGATGACCTTGTTGACGCGTGCGCCTGTGGGTCTGGAGGGAGTGGCTTCATCCCAAGTCAACATGACTTCTCCAAATAAAACGAGGCTCGCTTTGAGCAGCGAGTTTCGAAATTTTAGGATGATTCGAAAATTTCGTAAAGTTTGTTTTGATCGAGGAGTGGTTTCCAGGGTTGCTTGACCGAGTCTGTCGTGGCTAAAACGAAGACCCCGGTTCGCTCAAAAGCGTCAGTTCTTCTGCCGTGGAGCTGCGGCCCAGGATGGCGTTACGGTGCGGGTAGCGGCCAAAGCGGTCAGTGATGACTTTGTGGGCCAACTCGTACCGCAGGTTGTCTTCCAACCCCGGCTGAGAAAACAGCACCATCAGTCTGCGGGTGAATCAGCGCCGATTCGCTGTGCATGTAGGGCATGTGTTTGCGCGTGCAGCCCATGACGGATGTGCATGGTATGGTGTGGCGAGTGCGACGGTGAAGTGCAAACCGCGAATTTGCGCTTCATGTGGATCTGGCAAGCCCCCGATTGGCCCAATTTTCAGGTGGACGCACAAGCGCTACAGCCTGCGCTGGCGGCAGCGCGGCTGGCGCAGGGGCGCATGCTGGGCGTGGTGAGTGGCTTGCAGCTGGTGGACCTGGGCGACCTGCAACTGGCCGAATGGGCCGACGAAGCCGTGGCCACCGCGCAGATCGAGGGCGAGGCGCTGCAAATCAACTCGGTGCGTGCTTCCGCCGCCCGCCGCCTGGGCCTGACGCAAAGCAGCCGCGCCATACAAGGCCAGCGCGAGCCACGCGTGGAAGCCACTCTGGACGTGGTGGAAGCCGCCGTCCAACGCTGGGCCGACCCCCTGAGCGCCGAACGCCTGCTTGGCTGGCATGCCGCCCTGTTTCCCACCGGGCGCAGCGGCATCACCCGCATCGTAGTGGGTGGCTGGCGCGACCACCCGGAGCCCATGCAAATCGTCACCCCCCGGCTGGAGCGGCCCGACGTGGTGCACTACCAAGCGCCCGACTCGGGCGACGTGCCTGCCCACATGGCGCGGCTGATCGACTGGTTCAACAACCCCACCGAAGCCAACCGCCTGGACGGCCTGGTGCGCGCGGCCTTGGCGCACCTGTGGCTGGAAGCCATTCACCCCTTTGAAGATGGCAATGGCCGCATGGGTCGTGCGCTGGCTGACCTGGCCATGGCGCAAGACCTGCGCAGCGGGCAGCGCCTGTTCAGCCTGTCGCGCCAAATGTGGCTGGACCGAGCGGGCTACTACCGTGAACTGCAAGCCGCCACCAGCCAGCCCGTGCTGGATGTGACCCCCTGGGTACGCTGGTTTGTGGGCTGTGTGGAGCAAGCCTGCCTGGCCACCGTGGCCCAGGTGCAGGGCGCGGCACGCAAAACCGCCTTCTGGGCCACGCTGCAAGCCAACCACCCCCAGCTTTCGGCCAGCCAGCGCAAGGTGCTGAACAAGCTGTACGACTTTGGCTCGGACGGTTTTGCCAACGGCCTGAGCACCGAGAAATACACAGCCATTGCCCAAGTGTCACGCGCCACGGCCTACCGGGAGTTGACCGATTTGGTGGCGCTGGGCCTGCTGAAGAAAAGAGGGGTAGGCCGGGGGACGCGGTATGCGTTGGCGGGGGAGTGGGAGGGGGTGCGTGGTGAAGCAGCGCGGGCGCCCTCCGCGAAACCGTCGATGAAGTCTTTCAAGCCGCCTTCTTGAATTCCAACGGCAGCAATCCTTCTTTTTTGGCATCCAGCAGCACGATTTCCACAATGTAGCCGTCTTCGGCGTAGCTGATGTGGGTGTGCCAGCCTTGCGACGTTTCGCGCACGATGGGCTTGTCAGATACCCTGATCTCCAGAATGTCGTCGTCTTCGTAATAAGTCGATTTCATGGCAAGGGCTCCCAGTGATGCATGACGGCTTTGACCACCAGCGCGTTGTCCAGAACGACCGCCGCGCACAGCAAGTTGTCGTTCCGTCCATCCAAATGCTTGAACAGCCAATGGTGGCCAACCCCCGCATCTTTGTCCACACCTGTTTCGATGATGTCCAGAAGCTGGGCATCGGTCAGCTCGCGTTCCAGCATCCGTTTGCGGGCATGCGGGGTGACCACCACAGTCAGTTGGAACCGCAAACTGAACATGCCGTCACTTCCCCCAACTATCCTTCAACCCCGTCACCCGGTTGAACACCACTTTCCCACCCACCCCATGGTCCTTGCGGTCGGCCACAAAGTAGCCATGCCGTTCAAACTGGAACTTCTGGTCGGGCAGCGCGGCGGCCAGTGACGGTTCCACGTACGCCGTCACCACCTTCAGGCTGTGGGGGTTGAGGGCGGCCAGAAAGTCCTTGCCGCCCGCGTCGGGTTGCGGGTCGGCAAACAGGCGGTCGTACAGGCGCACTTCTGCTTCTTGGCCGTCGGCCACGCCCACCCAGGTGATGGCTGCCTTGGCCTTGACGCTGTCGGCACCCGGGGTGCCGCTCTTGGTGCCGGCAATCACCTTGGCGTGCACCTCGGTCACCTGGCCGTTGGCGTCTTTGGCGCAGCCGGTGCATTCGATCACATAGCCGCCTTTGAGGCGGACGATCGCTCCAGCGGACGCAGTGCCGTCTGCGTTCAGTTTCGGCGGGGTCAGCCGCTTGTAGCCCTTGGGCGGCACTTCTTCAAAATCTTCCCGCTCAATCCACACCTGGTTGCCAATCTGGAATTGCCGGTCTGGGGGCGGCGTTTGGCCTTCGGCAATGGCCGAGTGGGGCAGGGCGGGTTGGGTGCAGGTTTCCAGGTAGCCGTCAGAACCGAACACCTCGGCCCAGTTGGTCAGCACCAGTTTCACCGGGTCCAGCACGGCCATGCCGCGGTGGGCCTTGTTTTCCAGGTCTTCGCGCAGGCAGCCTTCCAGGGTGCTGTAGTCAATCCAGCTGTCGGCCTTGGTCACGCCAATGCGTTCGGCAAACAGTTGAATGCTTTCGGGCGTGTAGCCGCGGCGGCGCAGCCCCACGATGCTGGGCATGCGGGGGTCGTCCCAGCCGCTCACCTTGCCTTCGGTTACCAGTTGGGCCAGCTTGCGTTTGCTGGTGATGACGTACGTCAGGTTCAGCCGCGCAAACTCGTACTGGCGGGGCTGGGGGGTGTTGATCAGGTTGCCCTCGCTCAGCCGGTCCATCAGCCAGTCGTAAAACGGGCGTTGGTCTTCAAATTCCAGCGTGCAAATGCTGTGGGTGATGTTTTCCAGAGCGTCCTCGATGGGGTGCGCAAAGGTGTACATGGGGTAGATGCACCACTTGTCGCCCGTGTTGTGGTGGGTGGCTCGGCGAATGCGGTAAATGGCCGGGTCCCGCAGGTTGATGTTGGGGCTGGCCATGTCGATTTTTGCACGCAAAATCATAGCGCCATCGGCATGTTTTTCCTGCGCCATCTCCCGAAAGCGGGCCAAATTTTCGGCAGGGGTACGACTGCGGAAGGGGCTGTTTTTGCCGGGGGTGGCAAAGTCGCCGCGGTTGGTGCGCATTTCTTCGGGCGTTTGTTCGTCCACGTAGGCCAGGTCGCGCTCAATCAAATGCTCGGCGGCGCGGTACATGAAGTCGAAATAGTCACTGGCGAAGTAGGCGGGCACCTGCTCCGTTTGGTTGTTGCTGCCGTTCCAGGTAAAGCCCAGCCAGCGCACAGCGTCGGTGATGGAGTCGACGAACTCCTGGCTTTCCTTTTCGGGGTTGGTGTCGTCAAAGCGCAGGTGGCACACGCCGCCGTAGTCGCGTGCCAGGCCAAAGTTCAGGCAGATGCTTTTGGCGTGGCCCACGTGCAGGTAGCCGTTGGGTTCGGGCGGGAAGCGGGTGCGCACACGCGCTGGGTCCAGCGGGCCGGTGGCGTGGTGCGCGGCGTCGCCAGGGGTACCGGCCCAGTGGCGCTGGGCGTGGGTGCCTTGGGCCAGGTCTTTTTCAATGATCTGGCGCAGGAAGTTGCTGATCTTGGTTTCTGCCCCGGTATCGGTCGAACCTGGGGTGTTGGGGGTGTGGGGGGACGTCATGTGGGAATTTTAGGTGGGGCCAAATGGTCGGTCGTTGGCAGATGTCGCCAGGCTTGGGCACCAAGATCGCGCTTCCGTTACGTTTGGCAACGCTTTGAACCAGTCAAACCCACTCAAAACCAGCGCTTCGCAGTGAAATTCCAGTGCCGCTTCTGTTGCGGCTTGTTGACTGGAGACACACCATGTTGCACTGGGTTCGCTGTTTGGATTCTTCCTTTCTTCCTGTCGCTCCTGCTGCCTCGGCCGGAGTGAATGACACGGCGCAACGGCCTGCGTCTGCTCGCATGGAGCGGCTGATGCAAGTCCGCCAAAGTGGTCGTCGCTGGAAACAGGCCGCAGCATGGGTGCTGCCCGTGTTGCTGGGTTTGGGCAGTTGGAGCGCTTCTTCCATGGCCCATGCCGGGGATGTGTTGTGGTCGGTGGGGGTTGGCGTGCCGGGCGTGGTGGTTTCTGCAGGGACACCCTACCCCGCTGCCATGGGGTGGCCTGTGGCACCTGTTCAATACATGCCACCCAGAGTGGTGTATGCACCTCCACCCCCTCCTCCGCCAGCATGGGGATGGTATGGAGATCGCCACCCATACCATCACCACGGTCATCACAGACACCATGACGAGTACGCCCGTTACGGAGCCCCTCCGCCGGCGTTCGGGTCCCGTTGGGATGCCCCATCGCCGTACGGTGGTGGATACGGGTACCGGTGATGGCGTCGTCAGCTTTCCGGCTGGATGGGTGGGTTCGATCCTTCCAGCGTCACGGGCAGCAATGCTTGCTTGACGCGGGCAAAGTCCAGGCCGGCGATTGCGGAATCCAAACGGGTCAATTGGTCGGGTGAGAAGCGGCTGGCCAATGCGGGGCGTAGCCGTTGGAAAGCATCCACCGCATCCAGGCTGTTTTGTTCCAGCAGGTGCAATAACAAGGTTTTGGCTGCTGGGAGGTTCAGTGAATCGTCGGGGGCGGATGATGTGCTGAGCATCTCTTCCGGTTCAACGCGTTGGTTGATGGCGACTTCCTGCAATGCAACGCAAACGGCTGTCCATGCAGCGTGCGAAAAGTCGTTTGTTTCCAGATCCAAGCAGGTTCGTTCCGCGTCAGCGGCCGCCTGGTGCAGTTGAGCCAGCCCCAACATCCCTGCCGAGCCTTTGAGTCGATGAAGGCGTTGGCAGAGCGCATCTCCAGACGGTGGTGTGCTGGAAGGGGTCATGGCCAACCAGTCTGAGTGGTCGTCCAGCAGTTTTTGCACCAGTTGGTGCTTCCACTTTTGTGCGGGGATGGGCACGGTTGGCGTGGAGGTGGTCCGAGTGGGTGGTGTGGCGTGGCGCAAGATGCGCTGTACCAGGTTTTCGGGCTCAAACGGCTTGACGATGAAGTCGTTCATCCCGCTTTCCAGTGCCCGCTCGCGCTCGCTTTGAAGCGCGCTGGCGGTCAATGCCAGGATCGGCACATGGGCAATGCGGTCCATTTGACGGATGGTGCGAGCGATGGAGGGGCCGTCCGCCTCCGGCATTTGCATGTCCAGTAGCACCAAGCTGGTGTTGGCGTTGGGCCCGAGCAGGCATTCCAGTGCCACGCGGCCATTCGCGGCTTGTTGGATTGTTGCGCCTTCCAACGCGAGAATGCGCTCGACCACCTCGCGGTTGATGGCACTGTCGTCCACCACCAGAATGTGTAGCCCTTGCAGGCGTTGGGTGCCGGGAGCGGGTGCTGCCGGTGTGGGCGAATGTGCAGGTTCGGTTGCCAATGGCAATGACAGTTCCAGCCAGAAGGTACTGCCTTCACCCAGCTGGCTGCGCAAGCCCACCGTTCCACCCATCAGCGTGGCCAGATGGCGGACGATGGAAAGTCCCAATCCTGTGCCTCCAAATTGGCGGGCGATGTCTGGGCTGGCTTGGGTAAATCGCTGGAACAAACGTTGTTGGGCGTCTTCAGAAATTCCAGGGCCGGTGTCTTGCACTTCAAGCCGCAAAGCCAGGATGCGGTCGTCCTCAAGGCCCGCTCTGGCGTGCAAAACCACTTGCCCCTGGTGGGTGAATTTGATGGCATTGCCCAACAAGTTGCCCAGCATCTGCTGCAGCCGAAGGGCATCGACCAGCACGGTGTGCTGGACCTCTTCTGTGGCATCCAGAACCACTTCCACCGGCTTGCCAAATGCGGTGGCTGCGGCCAAGGACACCGCATCGACCAGCAGCGGATGCAACGCAGTGGGCTGCGGTAGCAAGGCCATTTCCCCCGCCTCGATTTTGCTGAGATCCAACACATCGTTGATCAGTGCCAGCAGAGAATGGATGGCCTGCCTGGTTTTGGCCAACAGGTCTTGTTGGCTGCTGTCCAGCTGCCCTCGCGAGAGCAGGTAGGTCAGGCCTGCAATCGCATTGAGCGGCGTGCGCATTTCGTGCGACATATTGGCCATGAAACGGTCTTTGGCCCGACCGGCTTTTTCGGCCTCGGACAGGTCGGCTTCCAGTTTTTTGCGATCCCGAAGATCGGTGCCAATGCCAATGAACCCGGCCAGGCGACTTTGGTCGTCGTGCAAGGCCCCCACGGTCAGCAGCATGGGAATGCGCGTTCCGTCCTTGTGCACATACAGCCACTCGTTGCGATCGCCCATGGCATGGCGGATGTGCGGTAAAAAGACTTCGCCTGGCGCCAGCCTGCGCCCGAGTTGCTGGGAGGCAGCCCGCACACGTTGGCGAACTTCCTGTTCATCGTGAAAACGGGTCATCACCTCACGGCCCACCACTTCGTCGGCCGAGTAACCCAGCAACCGCTCTGCGGCATGGTTGAACAGCGTGATGCGGCCTGTTGCGTCGGTCACGATGACGGTACTCAAGGCCTGATCCAGCAAGGCCTGCTCCCGCCGCCGGGTCTGGCTGACTTCGGCTGCCAAGGCGGCATTGAGTTCCAGAATGCGTGCTTCTGCCATTTTGCGTTCAGAGATGTCCCGCGAAATTTTGGCGGCGCCCACAACCCGACCTTTGACATCACGAACCGGTGAAATGGAAATGGAGACCTGAACCTCCGAGCCGTCCTTGCGCAGCCGAACGGTGTCAAATGGAGATACCGATTCACCACGGGTCACCCGGTCCAGAGCCTGATGCGCCTGCTCGTGCAAGGATGGTGGAACCAGCAGCTGATCCAGCGGTTGACCGACCGCCTCCACACTGTCGTGGCCAAAAATTCGGGTGGCTGCCGGGTTCCAGTCTGTGATGCAACCTTCCAGGTCAATGGCCAGCACCGCATCTTCCGATTGCGCCACCAGTGCGGCCATGCGCGACTCCTGCAGGCTCAACGCTAGGTCTTTCTGCCGGGTGGATTGCATCAGCCGCCAGATGCCCAAAAGAAGTGACCATCCCACCATCAGTGCAAACCCGCTGGCCGCCGGGTTGTGCTGGTTGAGCTGGCGTACGAAGCTGGGGCGGGCTCGCACCATCAATTCCCAGTCCCTGCCCATGACGGGCAGCCTCAGGGTTTGCTGCCATGCCGATCGCCCCGCCATGTCGGATGGGCTGGACGTGGCCAGAACCACCGGCCCTCTGCCCGTTTGTATGTCGTGGAGCTCAAAGTCGAACAGTCCGTTGGGTGGTGCCAAACCATGTAGCACCTGCTCGATTTGCAGTGGCGCATAAACCCATCCCACCGTGGCTTCCAGTCGTTGGGCATCGGTGGTCAGAATGGCTTTGGGTCGATAGACCGGCAGCATGATCAAGACCGATTGCTGCAACGCCCGGTGGTCTTGCACCAAGGTGATGGGGGCTGTGATGGCGGGTGCATTCAGGCGTGTGGACCGCAATGCAGCTTCTCTCCGGTTGACTTCGGACGCCACATCCAACCCGATGGCCTCCTGATTGGGCTCAGTGGGTTCGATGTACTGGATCACAAAGGCCCTGCCAGCCAATGGGTCACCCAGACTGCGGACAGAGAAATCCGGTGGCCCCTCCTGCCGGGCTCCTGCCATGAAGGCGCCCAGTCGTGGTGTGGGGACATGGCGAATGAACCCCATTCCGCGCGCACCCGCATATTCGGTTCCAATGCTGGCGGCTTGTGCATAGTCGGCAAAACGGGCACGGCTGATGGCGTCGTAGCCTGCGGCGGCCACCGCACCACGGGTGGCGCGCAGCCCCTGTGCCAGTCGCTCCATGCGTTGTGTGATGTCCAGTGCGGCATGGGCCACCAGCTGGCCAAATTGCTCCTGTTGCTGCCTGCGGTTGAACCACTCCAACGCAATCGACAAACCCACCACCACCACCACGCCGCCCAGCCACACCAGAAGGACGCGCAGGTGGGTGGGCAACGGCTGGCTCATGTGGAGTGGGACGCTGCGGGTTCTACGGCAGCGGTACAAGCCCGGGCTCTGCCGCTTTCCTTGGCGGCATACAAGCCTCTGTCGGCGGCTTGCAGCAGCCATGCGGGGCCTTGGTTTGGTGCCGGTGAGTGTGCACAAGCCACCCCAATGCTGACAGTGACATGGGGTGCCGCCAGCGAATGGCCATGGGGCACCGCCAATTCGTCCATGGCCGCCAACACACGCTGTGCCAGGTGCATGGCACCGCTTTCTGGGGTGCCGGGTAGCAGCATCACAAATTCTTCGCCCCCAAACCGGGCCAGCAGGTCGGCTGGGCGCAGCACCTGTTGTTGCAAGGCCTGGGCCACGCGGCGCAGGCAATCGTCACCGGCCAGGTGGCCATGGTGGTCGTTGTAGGCCTTGAAGCAGTCCACATCGAACATCAGGACCGACAACGGCGACCCGGTGCGTACCGCCTGGCGCCAGTGCAGGTCCAGGGCTTCGTCAAAAGCACGGCGGTTGCTCACGCCCGTCAGCCCGTCCTGAGTGGCCAGTCGCCGAAGTTGGCGGTTGAGTCGGCGGTTTTCCAGATGGGTGCGGATGCGCGCCACCAGCCGGGCCGGGCGTATGGGTTTGGTGATGAAGTCGGCGGCGCCTTTTTCCAATGCGGCCACTTCCAACGCTTCTTCGTCGTGGCTGGTGACGAAAATGACCGGAATGTCGGCCAGCAAGGGGTCTTGCTGCAACTGGGCTTGCACCTCCAGCCCATGGGTGGAGCCCAACTGGGCGTCCAGCAAGATGAGCTCGGGTGGATGCGCCTTGATCCGAGCCAGGGCCTCTGCGGCCTGGGTGGCAAACCGGACATCGGCCAGGCCAGCCAGCGCACGGCCCATCAGCTGGATGACGAGCGGGTCGTCGTCCACTAGAAAAATAAGGGGTCGTTCAGGCAGATTGGGCACATGCATCCTGTTCGCCTGGAGAGCCAATGGCACCAGTGGACCCCACTTTAACCCCAGCAGGGCTGGCATGGTCACAATGTGCCGCTTGACTGTTGCATCCGGAGTCCAACATGACCGCATTGCCCCTATCTGTTCAACAACGCTGGCCTGCACGGCACCCCGATCGCCTGCAGCTTTACTCCCTGCCCACGCCGAATGGGGTGAAGGTGTCGATTTTTCTGGAAGAAACCGGCATGCCATATGAGGCACACCGGGTGGAGTTTGAGCGGCAGGACCAGTTTTCTCAGGAATTTCTGGCCACATTTCCCAACAACAAAATTCCGGCCATCCTCGATCCCCATGGCCCTGATGGGCAGCCGCTGGCGGTGTTTGAATCGGGAGCCATTTTGATGTACTTGGCCGACAAGCTGGCGGCAGACCCTGCCTACACCGGCCCTGTGCTGTTGCCTGCCAGCGGGCCACAGCGCTACCAGGCCATGCAATGGCTGATGTGGCAGATGGGGGGCATGGGTCCCATGTTCGGCCAGCTGGGGTTCTTCCATTTCTTTGCCGGAAAGGACATTGAAGACAAACGTCCCCGCGACCGGTTTGCCACCGAGTCTGCCCGCTTGCTGCGGGTGCTGGATCAACATCTGCAAGGCCGCAACTGGATGCTGGGAGAAGCGTATTCGGTGGCGGACATCGCCATTTTTCCGTGGGTGCGCAACCTCATTCACCGTTACGGCGCGGGTGAGCTGGTGGGGTGGGACCAATACCCGCAAGTCGAACGGGTGCTACAAACCTTCTTGGCCCGACCGGCTGTGCAACGCGGGTTGACCCTTCCCGCTGCCTGATCGGCGTTTTGCATGCATTCACCCTCGGAGACAACTCAATGGGAACCACCATCACCTTTCAGCGCCCAGATGGGCAATCTGTTTCTGGCTACCTGGCCGAACCGGCCCATGCCACTGGGGCGACGCCTGCGGTGGTGGTCATTCAGGAGTGGTGGGGCTTGAATGACCAGATTCGCGGTGTGGCCGACCGGCTGGCCGCCACCGGCTATCGGGCGCTGGTGCCAGACCTGTACCGCGGCCAGTCCACCGTGGAGGCAGAAGAAGCCCACCATCTGATGACCGGTCTGAACTTTGGCGAAGCCGCCGGGCAGGACATTCGCGGTGCGGTGCAGCACCTGAAGGCCGGCGGTGCCAAAGTGGCCGTGACTGGCTTTTGCATGGGTGGAGCGCTCACGTTGCTGGCCGCCTGCCATGTGCCTGAAATGGATGCCGGAGTGGTGTGGTACGGCTGCCCGCCGCTGGAATACATCGACGCCAGCCGCATCACCGCGCCGCTGCTGGGCCACTTTGCCACGCAAGACGTGTTTTTTGCCATCGAGCAAATCGACGGATTGGAGGTCAAACTGTGCGAGGCGGGTGTGGGCTACAGCTTCCACCGTTACCTGGCGCACCATGCATTTGCCAACGAAACCGCCACCGGCTCGCGCCGGTTGCCTGCCACCCAATATGACGCAGCCTGGGCACAAGTGGCCTGGGACCGGACGCTGCGCTTTCTGGGTCAACAATTGGGTTGAAGGGTTCTGTGCGGAGGCCGATCGGATTAACAAAAAGCCATTCGGACGACGTCGAGAGTCTGGTCTGCGTGGCTCCGGGACCGCTCATCCTTTGAGCATCAACGGCATATTTCCCGCTCCGGGGTGAATGCGAAAGCGGCTGAGCTGTGTTTTGAGGCCTTGCACTTGCTCATCCAGGTTCTTGGTGGCAGCGGCAGTCTCTTCTACCAATGCCGCGTTTTGTTGGGTGACGCTGTCGATTTGACCGACCGCTTCGCCTACCTGCCCGATTCCTGCTGATTGCTCTTTGGACGCGTGGTCGATTTCAGCGACTGTCACGTTGACGTTTTCAATGCTTTGCACAGCGTCTTGCACGGCTGTGCCTGCCAGCGAAGCCTGTTGATTGCCGGCGTCCATTTTGGCCACGTTGTCTTCAATGATGCCTTTGATCTCTTGTGCAGCAGAAGCGGACCTTTGCGCCAGGGCCCGTACCTCGCTGGCCACTACGGCAAAGCCTCGACCCTGATCTCCAGCCCTCGCTGCCTCCACTGCTGCGTTCAGAGCAAGGATGTTGGTTTGGAACGCAATGGAGTCGATGACAGAAACAATGTCTCGGATGCGTTCAGACGATTGATGAATATCCTGCATGGTGGTGACCACACGGGCGACACGTTCGCCCACGCCTCGCGCTGCTTCGCTGGCGTGTTCGGCCATTCGGCGCGCGCTGGTTGTGGTTTGGGCGTTTTGGTTCACCGTGCTGGTGAGCTCCTCCATGGTTGCTGCTGTTTGCTCCAAAGCACTGGCTTGTTCTTCTGTGCGGCTACTGAGGTCGATGTTGGCCATGGCGATTTGGCTGGAAGCCGCAGCCACTTGCGCCGTGCTTTCTTGAATCCGGGCAATCACATGTGAGAGGTTCTCTCGCATGTGATCGAGGGACTCCATCATGGCGGAAATTTCGTTGTGACCAGAGACTGAAATCGGGTGGGTTAAATCACCCTTTGCCATCGCATCGATGCTGACTAACGCCGTTTTCAGTGGGTCCATGATGGAAACGACCAAAGAGCCTGCTGCAGCCAAACCAATCACCATGGCTGCGATGCCCAAGCCCAAATTCCATTCGGTTTCCAGTCGCATGGCCTCTTCGGACTCCTGTCCACGCTTTGAAGCCAGCTCCTGTTGCATGTGCAGCATGTCTTCAATGGGCTGAGACAGTGCATCAATGGCTGGAAGCACCTTTTTGTTCAACACGACGAGCCCAGCCTCTGCACCCCGTTGTTCCAGCGTATCGGCGGCTTCCGTATATGCAGAGACATAAGCGGCCCGCTTGGTCTTGATGTCTTCGAACAGCGCATGGCCTTTTGGGGTGTAGAGCAGTTTGTCCAGCTTGTCCATGTGACCATCAATTTCACTTTTCAGCTTGACCATGCGGGCTCGAATGGCAGGGCGTTCCTCAGGCGAAACCACAAACAATTGCAAGGTGTTCCGGGCGTTGGCGCGGTTTGCGGCATTGATGCTTGCTGTGACTTCCAGTTTCAGCATTTCCTGGTTGATGATGGCGTTGATTTCTTTTTCTGCATTCCATCCACCGCGAACACCAATGGTGGTTACGCAGGCCAGCAAGCCCAATACCAGGGCGAAAGAGCCCCACAGTCGGGTTTTGATGCTGAAGTTGTCTAGCCAATTCATAGTTTTCCTCCTCTATGTCATTTCATGGTCTGTCGTGCAGCCGTATCCGGGTCTGCTTTGCGCAGCGTCAGATCTGGGTGGAAGGTCGGTTCCCGCGCCACCTATTGATCTGCGCTCGTTTGATTCGAAGTGGCCAGCTTGACGCGAAACTGAACACACGCGCTGTAAACGGGTAAGTACTGGGGGAGGTTTCCCGAATTGACAGTAATTACCCATTTGATAAAAATGGGAACTCAATTCGAGTGGTGTGCGTCACGCAATTCCCGGTTAGGTAAACCAGATTAGCTGCGTGTGCCTGGCTCATCCGCACGTCGCCTATGCAGCGCGATGCTGCAAAAAAGCCACCTGGCACGGCTGTGCCAGGTGGCTCTAAAAACCAAATCAGTGAACGAAGATGGGTCTCAGTTCAGCAGCAGCGGAGCGTTGCCTGCCCCCGCGTGAATGCGGAAGCGGGTGAGCTGGGCTTTGAGACCCTGAACCTGTTCGTCCAGGTTCTTGGTGGCGGCGGCGGTTTCTTCCACCAGCGCGGCGTTTTGCTGGGTGACGCTGTCCATCTGCCCCACGGCTTCACCCACTTGGCCGATGCCCATGGATTGTTCCTTGGAAGCGTTGTCTACCTCGGCAATGGTGACAGTGACGTTTTCAATGCTGCGCACCGCTTCCTCCACCGCTGCGCCAGCCTGCACGGCCTGCTGGTTGCCCACATCCATTTTGGCCACGTTTTCTTCGATGATGCCCTTGATCTCCTGGGCTGCGGAGGCCGAGCGCTGTGCCAGGGCTCTCACCTCGCTGGCCACCACTGCAAAACCTCGGCCTTGGTCCCCTGCACGCGCCGCTTCCACGGCGGCATTCAACGCCAGGATGTTGGTTTGGAAGGCAATGGAGTCGATGACCGACACGATGTCCCGGATGCGTTGCGAGGAGGTGTGAATGTCCTGCATGGTGGTCACCACATGGGCCACCCGCTGGCCCACGCCTCGTGCGGCTTCGCTGGCTTGTTCGGCCATTTCACGGGCGTTGCTGGTGGTGTGGGAGTTTTGTTGCACCGTGCTGGTCAGCTCCTCCATGGTGGCAGCGGTTTGCTGCAGAGCGCTGGCCTGTTCTTCGGTGCGGCCGCTCAGGTCGAGGTTGGCGGCAGCAATCTGGCCAGAGGCTGCTGCCACCTGGCCGGTGCTCTCCTGGATGCGAGCCATCACATGCGACAGGCTTTCGCGCATGTGCTCCAGTTCTTCCAGCATGGCAGAAATTTCGTTGTGACCCGACACCGGAATCCGCCGGGTCAGATCGCCTTGCGACATGGCTTGGGTGCTCTCGCGGGCCATTTTCAGGGGGCGCATGATGGAGGACACCAGCGACGTGGCCGTCACCAGACCGATCAACAGAGCAAACACGCCCAAGCCAACATTCCATTGCGTGCTGGTGCTCAACGCAGTTTCGGCGGTTTTGCCGCGTTTGCTGGCCAGCTCTTGCTGGAACAGCAACAGATTGTCAATGGGTTTGGCCAGCGCGTCGATGGCGGGCAATACCTTGCTGTTCAATACCGCCAAACCGGCTTCAGGTCCAGTTTTTTCAAGTGTGTTGGCCGCTTCAGTAAAAGCTGCCACAAAGGCTCCACGCTTGGCCTTGATGTCGTCATATAGCCCACGGCCTTTGGGCAGGTAGAGCAGCTTGTCCAGTTGGTCCAGGTAGCCGTCGATGTCGGTTTTGGCCTGGCTCATGCTGGCACGAATGGGTGCGCGCTGCTCGGGTGCCACCACAAACAGCTGCAACACATTGCGTGCATTGGTCCGGGTGGCGGCATTGATGTTGGCCGCCAGCTCGTATTTGCGCATTTCCTGGTCGATCAGGCCCTTGAGCTCGCCTTCAGCGTTGGAACCTCCCACCATGCCAATGGCGGTGATGGCTGCGAGCAAGCCCAAAATGAGAATGAAAGAACCCCAAAGCCGTGCGCGAATGCTGAAATTGTCCAACCAACCCATGGTGTGTACCTCCTGAATGCCCCCATGTTGCCACATGGAACAGTCTGGGCTTGCACTGTGTCAGGAATGTGGAGCAACCAAGGGTAGTTCCTAATGCGGTGTGTGTTTGATAAACACCACAAAACCAGCCGGGGACCTGCTGCCGGGTTACATGGCCTTGAACCGATGGGCATACAGACGGCTGATGGCCCAACGCTCGGGTCGTTGGTGCAAATGCAGCCACTGCCGGCCTGCCTCGTCGCGGCTGATGCGGCTGATGGCGCTGGCTTGCACCACCGTGCCCCGGTGTATCTGCCAGAACCGGTCTGGGTCGAGTTGGGGGAGCAGCTCTTTGAGGGGGGTGCGAATCAGCCATTCCTGTGTGGCAGTGAGCACGCGCAGGTATTTGTCGGCGGCTTCCAGTACCAGCACCTGCTCCACGGGAATCAGCACCAGGTCGTTGCCCTGGGAGGTGTTGTGGCTGGCTTGAATGACGCGCAGGCGTTCCGGCTGAGGGTGTGCGGGTGCTTGCAGCGGAGCGGTGGGTAGGGTGGGACTGGCTGCGCCCACTTGTTGCCAGTGCGTGAGCAGAGCGGTGAGCTGATCAAGCTGCTGCTGAGAGGGAATAGATGTTTCTTTTTTAGTAGCTGTTTGTTCTTTGTATATATGCGATGAGGTTATTTTTTCTTTGCATTTTTCTAACCGATGACGCTGAACCGGCTTGACCAGATAGTCCACGGCCAGCGTGTCGAATGCGGCCAGCGCATATTGGTCGTAGGCGGTGACGAATACCAGGGCCGGAAAGGGTTTGGCGCTGTGGTCGGGCCAAGCGTCGGCCAATTCTGCTGCGGCTTCCAGTCCACTTTGGCCGGGCATGCGGATGTCGAAGAACAACACATCGGGCAGGTGCTGCAGCGTCAGTGCCACCGCTTGGTGGCCATGGGTAGCGGTGGCCACCACGGTCAGATCGGGCCACACAGCGGCCAGCTCGGCTTGCAGTGCGGCAGCCAGCAGGGGTTCGTCTTCGGCAATGAGTGCGGTCGGCATGGGAAACGGGGCGGTTTGCCGGGGGCTTCAGGCTGGAGGAATGCGGACCTGGGCCACCGTCCAGTGGCGGTTGACGGACGGGTCGTCTGTCTGTGCGGGCGTATCGGTATTCAAGCTCAGTGTGGCGCTGGGGCCATATGCGGTGGCCAGGCGTTCGCGCACTTGCGCCAGGCCAAAGCCGCTGCCAGGTGAGGTGGATGTGAGGGAGGATGGGGGCAGTCCCGCGCCGTTGTCTTTTACTTCCAGTACCAGCCAGTGGAGGGCGTTTTCGGTGGTGCCATCTGTGGCGATGTAGGCGGTGACCTCCAGCGTGCCGCCATCGACATGCGGCTCCAGCCCGTGGGAAATGGCGTTTTCCACCAGTGGTTGCAACAACAGCGGGGGAATGGGGTGTTGGCGCAGGGCGTCGGGCAGGTTCAGTGTCACCGTCAGCCGCGGCCCCATGCGGATGGCCATCAGCGCCAGGTAGTCGCTCAACCGGTCGAATTCCAGCGCCAGGGTGTGGTGGTGCGGGTCGGTGGTGCGCGAAGCGGTCAGGGTGCTGCGCAGGTAGGCCACCAGGTGATCCAGCATGGCCTGGGCTTTGGATGGGTCCAGGGTGATCAGGACCCGGAGGTTGGCCAGGGTGTTGAACAGCATGTGCGGTTCCAGCTGGCTTTCCAGCAGCCGCAATTGGGCTTCGGCTTGTTGGGCTTTGGAGCGTTGGAGCTCGGCTTCCAGGTAGTTGCTGCGTCCCTTCAAATAAAGCAGCACCGTCATCGACAGGCCAATGGCCAGAGACATGACCAGCAGTTTGCCCGCCATCTCGGGGTGGCGGGTGCCCAGCTCCCAGGTGGAGCGGCCGGAATACCAATCACCCAGCCAGGTGCCGTTGGCAATGCCCAGCAGGGTGGCCACTGGCACCAGCACCGCTGCGCGCCAGCCCCGTGGAAAGCCGCCGGGGTCGCCGGGCCGTGCCAGCCACACGGCGCCCGCATTGGTGATGGCCCAAATGGAAAGGCCAATGCCTTGGGAATACACCATTTGCTCGGCCAGGGAGCCCAGCCTGGACAGCCACAGAATGATGGCAACCCCGGTATTGACGGCAACGGTCACAGCCACTCCCGTGAGCAGGGCTTTGCGGGAGGTGAAGAGCCGGTTCATGGCATGAGGTTTTGTCGGTGGAATGCGGCCATTCTGGCATGGGCTGCCTGGCGGATAGCGGGGTCAAAACCGGGTGTGACAGAGCCTCCGCGTACCTGCTGGGCCGCTGCTGTGCTGGCCACCGATGCCGGCCAGGGCGAGAGCAGGTCGAAATGCCCGCCAGGCAATGGGCTCAGCAGCGTGCAGCTGGTGCAATGTGCCAGCACATGCTGGCTGTGAAATTGGGGCACCAGCACTTCATCGTGGGTGGCGGTGACCAGACCGACTGGTACCCGAATACGCGCTAGGCTCTCAGGGCTGTAAATGGCAGCGACGGGGACTGCGGCGGTGACGGAGGCAATGCGTGGGTCGGGGCGGGGGTCTGAACCGGGAGAACTGGCAGGGCGACCGCCGTGGAAGGTGGTCAGCTCTGCGGGCAGCCAACGCTCGGGCGCGCTTGCAGCACGTTGATAGCTGGCGGCGCGTGCGGTTTGTTGTTCGGGTGTCAGCGCACCATTCAGGCAAAACCCCTTGTCGGCTTCCAGGTTGGCGTGGCAGTGCTTCAACAGGTCCAGCAAACGCCATTGGCCACCGGCCAGCGACAAGGCGGTGACGCCGCCTGCCGACATGCCATGCACGCCGACACGGGACAGGTTCAGACGGTCAGACCACACCGGGTCGGCCGCCAGCGCATCCAGCGCTTCGGTGGCTTCCTGAGGACGAAGCCGGAACGATTCGGGGCCAGCGCGGCTGGTGTCCAGGTGGTTGTCTCCGGCATGGGTGAGTTGTGCCACCACAAACCCCGCTCGCACTAGGGTGGCGGCCAGGTCGTGGTCGGGCAGCGGGTTGCCACCGGTTCCGTGTGACAGGAGGATCAATGGCCGCTTGCCGGGTGAGGGGGGTGCGTCGAGGGCCACGTCCAGGGTGAAGGGGCCCATGACGGTGGGGGTACTGGTGGCTGCGGTGGGATAGACCAGAGTGAGTGGTTGTGCGGTGTGGCCTTCCCACCGGGTGAAACCCACCTGGGCTTGCGACGGAAGACTGACGACGGCCAAGGCAGATGCCGCCAGCGCGGCCAGAACGAATGAGTGACGCATGAAAAGTTCTCCGGAACAAAAAGGGGTTGCAGGGGGTTACAGCAGGCCCAGCCACTGTCCCCACACCCACTGACCCAGAAAGCGGCCAGGCAGCAAGGTGAACAAACCGGCCCCCACACAGGCTTGCCAGTAGAGGTTTTGCATGGCCTTGCGGTGGGCGGCCAGGTTGCGACGGGCCAGGGCCACAAAGGCCATGGTCAACCCGCCCAGGGTCACGGGCACCAGCAAATGGATGGGCGAGTAACCCCACAGATTGGGTAACTGGTGGTCCCGGATGAACAGGGCCGACAGGGCACTGGCCACCATCAGCGTGACCCATGCGTAGCCCGCTGCGCGGTGCAGGGTGGGGCGTGTGGTCTGGCCCCGGCGAGCCCAGATGGCCACGGGTCCGATCAGCAGTGCGCCCAGAGACGCGGTCATGTGGATGGCGATGACGGGTGTGAGGTTCATGGCCGTGACTGTGCTGGGGCAGAATGATTGGTGCCACCGGTTTGCGATGAACTGCAGTCAGGCGGTGCGAAATGCCCGAATGCGGGCGTGAACCGGGCGCGGCCTGGCATCAACCGGACGTGAACCAGACGGCCCATGAGGAGCGAACAACATGACAGCGCAGGTGTTGAAACGGGCCATCCGCCTGCTGGTGGGCATGGTGGCTGTGGCGGGGGTGGGCTTGGCAGGCAGCGCGCAAGCGCAGGCTGAGCCGGCCATTCACTTCATCTGGATGGGGGGCAACGACTGTCCGCCCTGTGTGCGCTGGCGCCGGGACGAAATGCCCAAGCTGCAGGCCGCCCCCGAGTTCCAGACGGTGCGCTTCAGCTACGTCAACAAGCTGATTGGCTCCTCTGTGCCGCCGTCGTTCTTTCTGCCCGACGAGGTCAAGCCCTACAAAGACCAGTTGGATGAAGCCAGCAACCGCCGGGTGGGCTCACCCCAGGCGGCGCTGATGGTGAATGGCAAGGTGCACGACTACTTTTTTGGCACCCGCAGTGCCGAGCACATTCTGGAAATGGTGCACTCGGTTCGGCAGGGCACCACCTATCCGTTTCCCCGTTGCCTGAAGGTGGCGGTGCGGGGCAAAGGCTGCGAGCAGCCCGCCTGATGGCGTGGGTGAGTGGGTGGCCGCAGGCTGGCGGCGAGCGGGGTCAGATTTGCCGCCGCCGGGTCATTTCCTCGCCCATGGCTTGCTGGGCTTCTGCGGTGACCAGGGCACGGGCTGCGGGGTACACCCGCTCGTTTTCGTCCTGCAAGTGGCGGCGGTACAGGGCGTCGTAAGCCTCCATCAGCGCCAGATCGGCGGGCTGCAATCCGGCCCAGGTGGTGGCGTCGCCATCGCGCACCCGCAGCAGCACCTGGCGCAGTTCGGCCCACAGGGTGTGCATGGCCTGGTGGTCTTGCAGCAGGTGTTGCACCACCGCGTGCAGGGCCGCGTCGCCCGTGGCCAGCAGCGGGGGGAACACGTGCAGCTCTTCGTCGGCATGGTGGTGGGGGCCGGCCTGGTCGAAGTAGCGCAGCACATCGCGTGCGGCATCGCGGGCGGGTTGGTCCAGGTTGTGGGTGGCCAGGTGTTCGCGCAGGCGCTGTAGCAGGCGCAGCATGTGCTCCACCCGTTCGTGGCAGGCGTCCAGCATGTCGAACGGGGCCTCAAAGCCCACGGCAGGTGCGTGGTGGCCGGGCAGACTGATGGAAACCGGCGTACCAGCCGGGAGCTGGGTGTGTGGACGCTGGGCGTTTGGATGTGGGACGTGGTGCGGGGCTTGGGGCATGGGCCGCACAATATCGCCTTTGGCGGTCTTCTGTGGACCGTGGGCAACCCAAACGCGGTTGCTGTTGATGTGGAGCAAATGTTGTGGACACCCTGTTGCTGATCAAGGCCGCCATCATGGGCATCGTGGAGGGGCTGACCGAGTTCCTGCCCATTTCCAGCACCGGCCACCTCATTCTTGCGGGCAGCCTGCTGGGGTTTGACGATGCCAAGGCCAAGGTGTTTGACATTGCCATCCAGACCGGGGCCATTTTTGCGGTCATCTTGGTGTACTGGCAAAAAATCCGCAGCACGGTGGTGGCGTTGCCCCATTCATGGACGGCACAGCGCCTGGCGCTGAATGTGCTTATGGCGTTTACCCCTGCGGTGGTGCTGGGCCTGCTGTTTGGCAAAGCCATCAAGGCGCATTTGTTCACGCCCACGGTGGTGGCCAGCACGTTCATCATCGGTGGCTTCATCATTCTGTGGGCCGAGGCCCGCCAGGCGCGGGCGGAAACCGCCCCTCGGGTGGTGGATGTGGACCACCTGAGCGGGCTGGATGCGCTGAAGGTGGGGCTGGTGCAGTGCTTCGCCATGATTCCCGGCACCAGCCGCAGCGGGGCCACCATCATTGGCGGCATGTTGCTGGGCCTGAGCCGCGAGACCGCCACGCACTTTTCGTTCTTCCTGGCCATTCCCACCCTGATTGGGGCCGGGGTGTACAGCCTGTACAAAGAGCGTGCGCTGCTGAGCCTGGCCGACGCGCCCCTATTTGCCGTGGGGCTGGTGTTTGCGTTTGCCAGCGCCTGGCTGTGCATCCGCTGGCTGCTGCGCTATGTGGCCACGCACAGCTTTGTGGGGTTTGCGTACTACCGCATTGCCTTTGGCATTCTGATTCTGGTCACCGCCCATTTTGGTTGGGTGACCTGGGCGGATTGATCGAAAAATACATAGCAAACAATTGCCGCCAATCAAGCGGTAAGGCATTAAAAAATATTAAAAATGAACGCATCTGGTTTCAAGCTGCCCTTGCGCCTGCATGTGGCCCCTTCGCCCGCCGACCCACAGCCGCTGGTGCTGTACCACGGCAAAGGTTGCCCGGATGGGTTTGCTGCCGCCCTGGCCGCCCACACCTATTACAGCCAGCATGGCGTGGCGGTGGAATGCAAAGGCCTGGACCACGGCGACGTGCAGTCTCTGGCCGATTTGCCGCCGGTGACCGGGCGCAGCGTGTACCTGCTGGACTTTGCCCTCCCGCCCGACGTGCTGCGCGCGCTGGACGATGCCGCCGCCCGCCTGGTGGTGCTGGACCACCACCAAAGCGCCGCCGACCAACTGGCCGGCTTCGCCTGCCGCTGTGGTGTGGTGCACTTTGACATGGGCAAAAGCGGTGCCCGCCTGGCCTGGGAATTCTTTTTCCCCGAGCAGGAGGTGCCGCTGCTGGCTGCCATGGTGGAAGACCGCGACCTGTGGCACTGGCAATTGGAGGGCAGCGCCGCCTATCTGTCCGCCCTGGACATGGAGCCGCAAACCTTTGCCCGCTGGGCGGAGGTGGCCGGTTTGCAGGGCGATGCGCTGGAGCGCTTCATGGCCCGTGGCCGTGCCATGGACGACAAATTCCAGGCCCTGGCCCAATCCATGGCCGAAGACGCCCGACCCATCACCTTCAACGGCGAGCAAGGCCTGATGGCCAATGTGCCCAGCGACTTTCACAGCCTGGTGGGCAACATCCTGGCCGAGAAAAGCGGCACCTTTGCCCTGCTGTGGACCTTCAATGCCAAGGGCCAGGTGAAGGTGGGCTTGCGCGCAGTGCGCAGCTACAACGTCATTCCCCTGGCCCGCAGCATGGGCGGTGGCGGGCACCCGCAGGCATCGGCATTTCGGATGAAGCCCGAGCGGCTGCCCGAACTGCTGGGTGGGGTGTTCAGAAGTTGACCCGCATGTCCACTGGCAGGCCTTGGTAGATGTTGGCCAGCCAGTCTTTGGACACCAACATCAGCAGCGCATGGTTGGGGGCGGGTTTGTCAGCGGAGCCAGTGGCGCCCGCCTCGGGTTCCAGCTCCACGCCCACCACCTGGTGAACGAGGGTGGTGGCGTTGCCCTGGCGCAGGCTTTTCAGGTCTTTGGTGGCCACTTCCTGAATGTTGCCCAGGGCATCCACCCGCAGCGCCATTTCCATGGAAGGTTGACCGTCTTCGGTGGGCAAGGACAGCACCACCATCTGCTGGTCGCGCCGGTTCTGTGCACCGCTGACCTGTGCGGCTGCACCAGCGACATGGGCCAGCTCGATGACGGGGTAAATTTGTGCGCTCAACTGAGCCAAACCCACCACCGGAGGACGGGCTTGGCCCGCACTCAGCACGGTTCCGACTGGCGCGGCAAACCGCACCCAGCTGGCGGGTACCGATAACCAGTATTCCCCCACCCAGAAGGTGGCCAGCTTCATCCAGCCGGTTTGGGTTGCGCTTCGGTTGGGGCGAACCGGGCGGCGTTGCCGGCTGTCGTGCAGCAAGCGCTGGCGTTGGCAAAGGTCTGCCAGGACCACCGCTTGCAGTTGGTGCTGATACGAGGTGGCGTGGGCCCGGTATTCCCGGTAGCCGGTGCCTTCGGCCAGGCCCACCACATGGAGGTGTCCGTCGATGTCGCAAATGCCATCGGTGCTGTCTTTATCGGCTGTGGCTTGAATGGCCCGGCCGACGGCATCGGTTTTTCGAGTGGTGCCCGATGTGGCCGTTGCCGTGCCAGAGGGTTCTACAAAAGCCAGTGAATCGTTGGGCCCCAGTCCCAGGCTGCAGTCACGCAGAATGGCCTGCATTTGTGGCAAGCCATTCCAAACCAGACCTATGCCACCAATGGCGCGGGTGGAACCCGGCACATGCAGGGCCGATGCATAAATGAAGGTTGGGGCGTGGTCGCCGTCCGGTTCCAGTGCGGGGCTGGCCCAGGGGCTCACGCAATAGGAATGGGGTTGAAGCTGCAAACACTGAAGCACCCAGCTGCCTTCCAGTTGGGTACCCACCAACCCCTGCAAGTGACCGCGCGAGGTGGCCACCACGGTGCCGTGCTGGTCGAACAGCACCAGGCTGGTGTAGACGGTGTAGAGGTCGTTGATTTTGCCCAGCACCTGATGGGCCTCGGCGGACGAGCCCGACGACGGGTGTTGCAACGCACGCACCAGCGAAGGTGTGAGCGCCCACCAGCGGCAGTCGTTGGCGCGCTCGTAGAGGTTGCGGTCCAGGATCTGCATGGCCACGGTGGCCCGGTGCTGGCTGTCGCCGCCTTTGGCTCTGACCACCGAACGGTGCAAGTCCTGCAATGCGCTGGCAAAAGCCCGAGCGGTTTTCTGGGCCGTCACGCCGATTTCAGACAGCAGCGTCTGGGCAAACAGCACGTCGCTGGCGTTGGTGGTGGGCTGGCCTTCCAGGTGCTGCACATCGATCAGGCCGTTCCACACCGAGCGCTCCAGCGCCGTGCGGATGGCGGTGGAGCGCACCGGGATCTCCCGCAGCTCGCCGCTCAGGAAGTCGGGGTGAGCAGCGACCTCCTCCATCAGTTCGGAGGTGTGGGATTCGTCGTCGGTGGTTTCGAAGGCCAATTCCAGCGGAATGAGGGCCAACCCCTGCCAGCCAGGCCCGGCATAGCCTTCGAAGGGCTGCGCCGAACGGTGACTGAACAGATATTCCCGGCCGAGGTGGCGAACCACGCCACTACGCCGTTCACCCACGCGCGAGAACAGAAACCCGGGCGGCAACTGCAGAGGGTCGCTGGAGCCGATGACCTGCAACGCCGGGTCCAGCAGCGCCAGGACCACAGCCGAGTCGTCCTGCGGGGGCAGCAGCACATTGAAGATGGACGGCAGCTCGTCGTCCAGTCGGAATTCCAGGCACAGCACACCCACAGGCTGCCCGCGCACGGTGAGGGCTTTGGCGTAGACCAGGCTGGCGCAGTCGGTGCGAAAGGACGGCATGAGGCCGTAACGCTCGGTGTAGGCGCTGTTGCTGTGGGCGACCTGTTGCAGCCAGGGCACATCGGCAGGGGCGGGCAGCTCGCCTGTGGGGTCCACCCCTTCTGCGGTGTGGTGGGCAATCAGGCGCAAATCGGCGTCATAGACCTGCACGCTGCGGTACACCGAATAAAAGTGCGCGTAGTGGGCCAGGCGGTCCTGAACGTCGAGCCGGTCGGGGTGGTGCGTGGCGTCCTCGGCATCCAGCTGGCAGCAGGTTTGGGCGAAGGTGGTCAGCACCTCGTCCAGAGCCAGAAAGCCAATGTCTGCCGTGCGTTCGAACAGGTTGCGCACCAGCACGTCGATGGCCACCTGGGCTTTGTTGTCCAGGTCGGTTTGCACGTTGGCCAGTGCCTGTTGCGACAGACCGTGGACCATGTCGTTGGACAAGGCAGAAAAATCCCGGCGCGCCCGGCTGAGGTCGGCACCCGAAGAAGTCTGGGAGGTCAGCCTGGACAGGGAAGACAGAAGCGCCAGACTGTCCCAGGCGGCTTCCACCAATTGCAGATCCTGATACTGCCGCCGCACACCGGGCATGTAACGCAGCAAACGTTGGGCGAGCTGGAAGGTGGTGGCTGTCTCCGCTTTTTGGTGCATGCTGAATCCCAAAACTGGTGGCGGACCACCCGGATGCTGCCTCATGAGGCAACGTGTTTTGGGATGTTTAAAGCAATTTTCAAGCCATCATTGATTCATTTGAAATCAATGGCTTGTCAAGTGTCTGGAAAATTGAAACCATGGTCAACAGGGTTTCTTGCCCAGCGGCGGTGCGGCTTGCACGCCGGTGGTGCGGGTGCCAGTTCAAAATCTGTGCAGCACTTCAGCCACCAGCATGGCGGTTTCGTCGGGTTTTTCCATGGGGAACAGGTGGGTGCCTTCCACCATGCGCAGCCGCTCAGGGTGCTGCGTGGGGTTGACCAGCTTGTGGGTCATGTCCATGCCCACCTGGTGCATTTCGGCCGAACGGGTGCCGCCCACGAAGGCCACCGGGCAGCCCAGCGGGTGGCTGCGCAGCAGGCGGTCCAGGTTGTGGGGCAGGCTGTTGTAGATGGCGGTTTCCACATCGCGGTCAAAGCGCAGCACGCGCTGGGTGCTGCCATCGGGCTGGGCGGCATCTTCGGTGCCGTGGGCGATGTAGTCGGTCAGGACCTGCGGATGCCACGCGGCAAAGGCTTTTTTGTACTGAAAGTGTTCCAGCGCCTCCTGTGCACTGGACCAGGTGTTGCGGCGTTTGCGGCTGACTGCGCCGGGCGACAGATGTCCCACCATCTGGGTGTGCTTGACCACGGCCAGGGCTTTGGCCTTCCATCCGCCCAGAACGGGGGAATCGAGCATGACCACACCCTGCACACCTCGCCCGCCCAGTTGGGGGAAGCGGGCGGCACACATCAGGCTGACGAACCCACCCAGCGAGTGACCCAGCAGGTACACCGGCCCCTTGCGGCCCGCCATGGCAGCTGAAGCAAAGTCAGCCAGCTGCTGCACCAGGTGGGGCCAGTTGCTGGTGACGGGGTAACGTGGGTCGTGCCCGAAGCGGTCCAGCGCCACCGTGTCCAACCCCCGCTCCTGCAGCCCCTTCAGCATGACCGAATAAGTGGCTCCTGGAAAGCTGTTGCCGTGGCTGAAAACAATGAGGGGACGGGACATGAAGGGGGTGCTCTCAGATCAGCTTTTCGGTTTCGTTGCTGATTTTGCGCAGCGGTTGATTGCGCGCGCTGTCGCACAGGAGCGGCACCTCGGTGGGGTGGCCGTCCCACGCCGGGTCTTCGATGCCGTCAAACACTTCGCGCAGCTTCTCGCCCCAGGTGGTGTGCACCATGCGGAAGTAGGGGTTGTGCTCGTCGATGACGGTGATTTTGTCGCTCTGCAGCGCATCGGCTTCGTACAGCGCCAGGTCCAGCGGCAGGCCCACCGACAGGTTGGACTTGAGCGTGGAGTCCATGCTCACCAGCACGCATTTGGCGGCTTCGTCCAGCGGGGTTTGGGGGGTGATGACGCGGTCCAGCACCGGCTTGCCGTATTTGCTCTCGCCCACCTGGAAGAACGGGGTTTCAGGGGTGGCTTCGATGAAGTTGCCGGCGGAATACACCAGGAACAGGCGCATGCCCTCGCCCTTTATCTGGCCGCCAAAAATCATGGAGACATTGAAGTCCAGCCCCGCTGCCTTGAGGGCAGCGCCGTCGCGCTGGTACACATGGCGCACGGCAGAACCCAGCACGCGCACCGCGTCGAACATGCTGGTGGCGTTCCAGATGGTGATGGGCTCGTCGGTGTCGTTGTCCTTGAGCTTTTCGACCTGCAAAATTTCCCGCACCGACTGCGAAATGCTCAGGTTGCCCGCCGACAGCAGGCACATGAAGCGGTCGCCCGGCTTCTCGTAGACGATCATTTTTCGGAAGGTGCTGATCTGGTCCAGCCCGGCATTGGTGCGGGAGTCGGACAGGAACACCAGCCCGGCATTGAGTTTGACGGCGACGCAGTAAGTCATGGTTGTTGCGGCCGTGTGCCCCAAGAGCTGGCCGGATGCAAAAAGGGAGCTAGTTTAGGGTAGACCCTGATAGTCGTTTCAGCCGATACAACGCCTCCAGCGCATCACGCGGGCTCAGCGCGTCGGGGTCGATGGCGGCCAGCGCCTGGTCTACTGCGCTGGGTTCGGGCTCTGCGCTGGGCGGCGGGGGGGCAAACAGGTCCACCTGTGCCTGGGCGCTGGCGCTGTGGCCTTCCAGTGCGGCCAGTGCGTGTTTGGCGTGGGTGATGACGGGTGTGGGCACGCCCGCCAGTCTGGCCACTTGCAGGCCGTAGCTGCGGCTGGCCGGGCCGGGCTCGATCTGGTGCAGAAACACGATGTCGGCCCCACTTTCAGCCGCACTCACATGCACGTTTTGCGCCGCGTGGTGCTGAGCGGGGAACTCGGTCAATTCAAAGTAGTGGGTGGCGAACAGCGTCAGCGCCTGTACCTTGTCGTGCAGGTGCTTGCCAATGGCGCTGGCCAGGGCCAGGCCGTCAAAAGTGCTGGTGCCGCGGCCGATTTCGTCCATCAGCACCAGGCTTTCGCGGTTGGCGCTGTGCAAGATTTGTGCGGCCTCCGTCATCTCCAGCATGAAGGTGGACTGGGCGTTGGCCAGGTCGTCGGCTGCGCCAATGCGGGTGTGGATGGCGTCCAGCGGCCCCAGCTGGCAGCTGTGTGCGGGCACGAAGCTGCCCATGCTGGCCAGCAGCGCGATGACGGCCACCTGTCGCATGTAGGTGCTTTTACCGCCCATGTTGGGGCCGGTGATGATTTGCATGCGGGCCTTGGGGCCCATGACGGTGTCGTTGGGAATGAAGTTGCCTTTGCTGGCCTCGGCCAGCCGCGCCTCCACCACCGGGTGGCGCCCACCGCGAATTTCAATGCCGGGTTGGCTGGTGAAGGTGGGGCGGCTCCACCCCAGGGTGTGTGCCCGTTCGGCCAGGGCGCCCAGCGCGTCCAGCGCGGCCAGGCTCTGAGCCAGGTCGGTGAGGGCGGGTACGTGCGCCTGCAAGGCGTCCAGCAACTGCTCGTACAACCATTTTTCGCGGGCCAGTGCGCGTTCCTGGGCGCTCAGGGCTTTGTCCTCAAAGGTCTTCAGCTCGGGGGTGATGAAGCGCTCGGCATTCTTCAGCGTCTGGCGGCGGCGGTAGTCGTCGGGCACTTTGTCCACCTGGCCCTGCGTCACCTCAATGTAAAAGCCATGCACCTTGTTGTATTGCACCCGCAGGTTGGCAATGCCGGTGCGTGCGCGCTCGCGGGTTTCCAGGTCCAGCAAAAAACCGTCGCAGTTGGTCTGGATGGCGCGCAGTTCGTCCAGCTCGGCGTCAAAGCCGTGGTTCACCACGCCACCGTCACGCACCAGCGCGGCGGGTTCGGGCAACAGGGCGGCTTGCAGCAGCGCGGCGCAGTCGGTCAGGTTGGGGTGCTGCAGGCGGTGCTCCAATTGCTGAATCAATGCTGGATGAGCAGAATTCAAAGAAAAATTGGCCTCTACCGCTTGATTTTGTTGATGAAGCAGCTGCGAAATTTGTATTGATTTTTCCAGTGTTTGGCCCAAGGCCACCAGCTCGCGCGGGCGCACTTGGCGCAGCGCGGTGCGGGCGGCAATGCGCTCGGCATCGGCGCAGTGGCGCAGGCCCTGGCGCAGGGCCTCCAGGCCACGGCCAGCGCCGAAGCCGTGCAGCCATTCAATGGCATCCAGCCGCGCGGTGGCGGTGCTGCGGTCGCGCTCGGGGTTGAGCAGCCAGTGTTTGAGGGCGCGGCTGCCCATGCCGGTCTGGGCGGTGTCCAGCAGGCTGAACAGGGTGGGGGCGGTGTCGCCACGCAGGGTGTGGGTCAGCTCCAGGTTGCGCCGGGTGGTGGCGGGCAGGTGCACCAGGGCTTGCGGGCGGGCCACCTGCAGGCGCGAGGCGTGGGCCAAGCTGCGGCCTTGGGTGTGTTCGGCAAAGTCCAGCAGCGCGCTGGCGGCGGCGTGGGCCTGGGGCAGGTGGTCGGCATCCCAGGCCGACAGGCTGGCGGCCTGCAATTGGGCGAGCAGCTTGTTCTTGCCCAGGCCCGCATCAAATTGCCAGGCGGGGCGCGGGGTGAGTGACAGGCGTGTGCCAGGGCCGGTGCTGGCAGCCAGAAGGGCGGGCAATTGCTGCAGGCGTTGCTCAAAAGCCGGGGTGGCATCGGCCCCGTACAGCAACTCGGAGGGAGCAATGCGAGCGACCCACGTGGGCAATTCGTCGCTGGGGCATTCGGCCAGTTGAATCAGGCCCTGGGTGACGCTCATCCAGGCCAAACCCATTTGCGCACGGCCACCGGGGTGGATGGCCAGCAGGATGTTTTCGGTCTTGTCGCCCAGCAGCTCGGCATCGGTCACGGTGCCGGGCGTGACCACACGCACCACTTTGCGTTCGACCGGGCCTTTGCCGGTCACTTCGCCCACCTGCTCGCAAATGGCCACCGATTCGCCCATCTTCAGCAGCCGGCCCAGGTAGGTTTCCATGGCATGGAACGGGACGCCCGCCATCACCACCGGCTTGCCCGCCGACTGGCCGCGGGTGGTGAGTGTGATGTCGAGCAAGCGGGCGGCTTTTTCGGCGTCGGCCCAGAACATCTCGTAAAAGTCACCCATGCGGTAGAACAGCAGCGTGCCGGGGTGCTGTTCTTTGGCAGCAAGATACTGGGCCATCATGGGGGTGTGGCCCTGGGCTTGGAATTCAGATGCGGTGGTGGCCATGTGGGTTGTTGTGAGTGGGGCCGGCGGGTGGAGAGGAAACTGGGGGTGGCAGTGTAGGCAATCTGGGCGGGCCCACAGGCCGGTTCATGGTACCTGGGGTGTGAACACCGGATTCAGGCCTGAAAAGCCGCAGAATGGCACCACCATGATCGTCATTCTCAAAGTGGGCGGCCTTTCGGCTGCAGCCGATTGCATCCGACAAGCCATCCGTTCTGACGGTTTGGCTTGGAAACTCATCCATGTCAGCTCCTTGAATCAGGCCAGACTGGCTTTGGAGCGGCAGCGGGTTGATTTGCTGCTGCTGCACCACCAGGTTGCGGATGGCGATGCACTCGCGGCGCAGCTGCCCGTGCCTTCGGGAATGTTGCGTGTGTTGTCGGTCGAGGCGGGGCAGGAGGCGGTGGCAGCCGCAGCGTTGGATGCCGGGTTTGACGACTACGTCATTGAAAACCCGCACGATGGTTATGCCGCCGTGATGTTGGCGCAAATTCGCAGTGCTCTGCGTCACCGTGACAATGCCCGTACGTTGGTGGAGCAGCATGCGCTGCTGGAGGCCATCAGCCGGGCGCAGAGCCGGTTCATCGAATCGTCCGATAACCGAGTGGCCTACCAGGGGTTGTTGACCGACGTGTTGCGGCTGACGCACAGCCCCATTGGTTTTGTGGGGGAGGTGTTTTACGACCAGCCTGGGGTGCCTCACATCCAGGTGCATGCGTTGTCCGACCTGGCATGGGACGAAACCTCCCGCAAACGCTATGCCGACGTGGATGGACCGGGCATGCGGTTTGACCGGCTGGACACCCTGTTTGGCGTCCCGTTGAAGACGGGTGAGCCCTTGATTTCCAACCACCCCCATGGTGATGCACGGGCCGGTGGTTTCCCCAAAGGGCACCCGACGCTGCGCGCTTTCATGGCGTTGCCGGTGGGCGCTCCTGGGCAATTGCAGGCATTGATTGGACTGGGCAACCGGCCGGGGGGGTATCACCTCAACATGGTGACGGCCTTGCAGCCGCTGTTGGATACCGTTGCTCAGTTGGTGGTGGCCCGCCGTTCGCAGCGGGAGCGGGCGGATTTGCTCAACCATTTGCAAACCACGCTGGATAGCATGGATCAAGGCTTGCTGGTGATCGATGCCCAGGGGCGGTGCGTGTTGTTCAACCGCTGTTTCTTGACGTTCATGGAGGTGGACGAAGCGTTCATGACCGCCAGACCGCTGGCCCGGGACATGCTGGCCATGCTGGTGGCGCGCGGTGATTACGGGCCGGACTTTGCCTGGGTGCAAGACGAAACGGTACGCGAATGGCTTCGTGCGGGTACGCCCACTGCGCAGACGCCGGTGGAAACATACCGCCGCGTCAACCGCCATGGACGCACCATTGAAACGCACAACTGGCGTCTGCTGACCGGTGAAGTGGTTCGCAAATTCACCGATGTGACCGAAGATGTGCAACAACACCAGGCCCTGGTGGATGCGCGGGAACGCCTGGCTACCACCATTGACGGTACCCAGGCGGGGACCTGGGAATGGAACATTCAAACCGATTCCGTCGCCATCAACGACCGCTTTGCGGCGTTGGTAGGATATCGCCGCGAGGAAATTCCCAGCGACGTCCAGGCTCTGTACGAGCTGCTGTTGCATCCCGCTGACCGGGACCGGCTGGTGCGGGCGAATGAACGCCATTTGAGCGGTGAGACCGACCACTACGAATGCCAATTCCGCTTTCGGCACAAGGAAGGGCGCTGGATCTGGGTCTTGGAGCGAGGGCGCGTCAACCAACGTTCAGCGGACGGTCAGCCGACCCTGATGTCGGGCATCACCATCGATATTTCTGAGAGCAAAGCAGCCGAAGACGCCTTACGCGACACCACGCAGCAGCTGCGTGAGCGCACAGCCGATTTGGAACGCACGTTGCAGGCCATGAGCCAAGGGATGATGGTGGTGAGCGCGGATGGCCACATCCGACTGTTTAACCGCCAGTTATGTGGCATTCTGAACATGCCGGAAGTGTTCTTTGCTGCCAACCCCACCTTGGCCGAACTGGTGCAACGCCAAACCCTGCGGGGGGATTTCGGGCAAAACTTCCATTTGGTGGAGCCTGGTGCACGCCACTATGTGCAGTCGGCCACCGAGCAGTCCAACGACCCTGCGCCGCGCCGGTATGTGCGCCGCACCTCATCGGGGCGGTATCTGGAAGTCAAATCCGACCCATTGCCCGATGGCGGCTTCATCCGCACGTTCACCGATGTCACTCCGTTTGTGGAAGCCGCCGATGCCGCCCGTGACCGGGGCGAGGAGGTTCGCTTGCTGAACGAAACCCTGGAAGAGCGAGTGGCTGAGCGCACCGCACAGCTGGAACGCTCCATGCACGACATCGAGGCCCTGTCGTATTCCATTGCGCACGATTTGCGGGGGCCGCTGCGTGCCGTCAATGGTTTTGCCGCTCTCATCGCCGCTGACGAGGCCGACCGCCTCAGCCCAGAGGGCCGAGAGCTGTTTGCCCGCATCACCGAAGCTTCGCGTCGCATGGGGGTGATGATCACCGACCTGTTGCAATTGTTCAAAGTGGTGCGGGCTGAACTCACCACCGAAACCGTGGACATGACCGAGCTGGCGCAAGACGCGGTCCGTGCGTTGGCTGCGGCTTACCCGGACACGCAGGTAGACATTGATCCCACACCGCCCGCCAGTGGGGATGCGGCTTTGCTGCGCATTCTCATGACCAACCTCGTCGACAACGCCCTGAAATATTCCGCCCGTACGGCTCAGCCCAAGGTGCAGGTGGGATGGGATGCCGGGCAGAAAGCCTGGTTTGTGCGCGACAACGGCGTGGGATTTGACATGGCCCAGGCTGGCAAGCTGTTTGGCATGTTCCAGCGGCTGCACACGCCGGCGGATTTCGATGGCACCGGCCTGGGCCTGGCGGTGGCCTCAAGGGTGGCTGAGCGGCACGGAGGCCGCATCTGGGCGCAGTCGCAACCAGGGCAGGGGGCCTGCTTCTGGTTTCAGTTGGGGGATGTCGCGAGCGACGTGCCCTGAAGGGTCAGAACGGCGCGTCGTCGGCTTCTGGTGCCGCGGACGGTACGGGTGCGGTGGCTGCAGCGGCAGGTTCAGCTTGTTGAGTCGTTTCTTTTTGGGGTGTTTGTAGGCTCTGACGCACGGCTGCCTTGTCTCCTGCGCTCGCAAATTTGCTGTATTTGCCCAGAATGTTCACCAACTGGCCGTAGATGCGAGGGTTGCCCGCCAGGCATTCGCGCTGGTTCAAAAAGTCGGGTTCACCGGTCCAGTTGCCGACCAGGCCACCGGCTTCGGTGACCAGCAAGGCGCCCGCAGCCACATCCCAGGGAGACAGGCCCACTTCAAAAAAACCATCGGAAAAACCAGCGGCCACATAGGCCAGATCCAGCGCAGCAGAGCCAGGGCGGCGCACGGCAGCGCAGCGGGGCATCACATCACCCAGCGCCGCCAGATAGGGCTTCATGGCATCGCCAGGGCGGAAGGGGAAACCGGTGGACAGCAGGGTGTCCTTCAGCATGGTGCGCTTGGCCACGCGGATGCGGCGGTTGTTCAGGTAGGCCCCACGGCCACGGGTGGCATGGAACAGGTCGTTGCGGGTGGGGTCGTACATCACGGCTTGTTCTAAGCGGCCATTGACCGCCAGCGCAATGCTCACGCAATACACCGGAAAGCCGTGGATGAAGTTGGTGGTGCCGTCCAGCGGGTCGATGATCCACTGATGATCTGCACCGCCGTGTCGCCCGGCCCGTTCGCCCGATTCTTCTGCCAGGATGGCATGGTCGGGGTAGGCACCCAGCAACGTTTCAATGATGATTTGTTCCGCAGCCTGATCGACTTCGGTCACGAAATCGTTGGTCTGTTTGACATTGACGCGGACGGTTTCCACATCCATCGCTGCGCGATTGATGATGGCTCCGGCGGCACGGGCGGCCTTGATGGCCACGTTGAGCATGGGGTGCAGGTTGGACGACATGACTTTTGTGAAGAACGTTTGGCAGGCTTGCGATGAAGCCCGAGGGTGTCGGCTTGCCCCGTGTGGAGGCGGCGACAATCGGTAACCCTTGATTTTACGGCTTCACACCACGGACTGCCAATCTGACATGCACACGCGATTCATCCTCATCCAGACCAGCCACGCCGGGAATGTGGGAGGAGCCGCCCGCGCCATGAAAACCATGGGTTTTGACGACCTGGTGCTGGTGGCGCCGCGCTGGCCCAACGTGCTGCGCCGGGAAGAAACCATTCAACGCGCCAGCGGTGCCAACGACGTGCTGGCCAAGGCCCGGGTGGTGGACACGCTGGAAGAAGCCTTGGACGGGGTGGACCACCTGTGCGCTACCGCCATGACGCCGCGTGACTTCGGCCCCCCCACCCGCAGCCCGCGCAGTCATTTTGAATACTTGCTGAATCAAGAGCAAAAAACCAATGTCCATCAAGCGGTAGAGGCTGATTGTTCGTTGAATTCAACTTCACCAACTGGTGTGGCCTTTCTGTTTGGCAGTGAACGCTTTGGCATGCGCAACGAAGACGTGTACCGCAGCCATGTGTGCCTGAGCATTCCCACGCTGCCCACATTCGGCTCGCTCAATCTGGCCGCTGCCGTGCAACTGGTGGCCTATGAATGGCGGCAGGCGCTGGGTGGTTTCGACTTGCCTCCCACCGGCACGCCAGAGCCGCGCCACGCGAGCGCGCAGGCGGTGCAGGGCATGCTGAGCCACTGGGAGCAGGCGCTGGCGCACATTGGTTTTTTGGACCCGGATGCGCCCAAAAAGCTCATGCCCCGCCTCAACCAGTTGTTCAACCGGGCTCAGTTGAGCGAAGAAGAAATCCACATCCTGCGCGGGGTGGCCAAGGCCATGCTGCAAACCCGTTTCGACCCTCCGGTTACCAAGGCCTCCAACCAGGCTTTGAACAAGGACTCCGCCGCCTGATACGCTTGCCGCCATGTTCCGACGTTTGCGCACCGACATCCAATGCATTCTTGAAAGGGACCCCGCAGCCCGTACCGGGTTCGAGGTGCTGACCTGTTACCCCGGCCTGCACGCGGTGGTATTGCACCGGCGCGCGCATTGGTGCTGGACGCATGGCCTCAAGTGGCTGGGGCGGTTCATTTCCCATGTGTCGCGTTTTTTGACCGGCATTGAAATTCACCCCGGAGCCAAAATTGGGGAGCAGGTGTTTTTTGACCATGCCATGGGCACCGTGGTGGGCGAAACCGCCGAAATTGGCGATGGCTGCACCATCTACCAAGGCGTGACCCTGGGTGGAACCAGTTTGTACAAAGGCGCCAAGCGCCACCCCACGCTAGGCAAAAACGTGGTGGTGAGTGCCGGTGCCAAGGTGCTGGGCGGGTTTGAGGTGGGGGATGGGGCCAAGATCGGCAGCAACGCCGTGGTCATCAAACCGGTGCCGCCCGGGGCGACGGCGGTGGGCATTCCGGCGCGCATCATTCCCTCCAAAGAGGGGGCCAGCCCCGATGTGACGGAAGCTGGCAGCAAATTTGTGGCCTACGGCGTGACCCAGGAAGATGACCCGGTGAGCCAGGCCCTGAAGGGCTTGATTGGCGGAGCCGCTGCCCATGAGCACCAAATTGCCCTGCTGTGGCAAGCCCTTGAAAAGCTGGCCGACAAACGCCCCTGTGCCCCACCGGACTGCCTGCCCCGCGATGCCCAGCGGGAAGAGCATTTCGAGGCCGACAGGCTCAACGATCTGGTGGGCAAGTAACGGCAGTCATCACCCGGCTGATTTCCTGCACCAAATCAGCCACGGCAATGGGTTTGGACACATAACCGTCCATGCCGGCAGCCAGAAAGGCCTCCCGGTCTCCATTCAGGGCATTGGCCGTCAGGGCCACGATGCGCAACGCCGCAGCGGTCGGGTGGTTTTGGCGTTGCACCTGTTCGCGCTGCCGAATGGCCTGTGTGGCCTCCAAACCGCCCATCACGGGCATTTGAATGTCCATCAGCACCAGATCGAATGACTGTGTGGCCGTGGCCTGCACCGCCTCTGCGCCATTGGGGACCACGGTGACGGTGTGTCCCAGTTTGCGAAGCAACGCCAGGATGAGCTTCTGATTGACCAGGTTGTCCTCTGCCACCAGCACGTTCAGTGCCTGGGTGCCCGGTGCCGGTTCTGCAGGGCTCACGGTGGCGGATATTTCTGGTGGCTGAGGGTATTCCGCCTCTGCCAAGAGCGTCACACAGAAGGTGAAGGTGAACGTGCTGCCTTGACCCGGTACGCTGGCGGCTTGCAGTGTGCCGTTCATCAGGGCGGCCAGATTGCGGCTGATGGCCAAGCCCAACCCCGTCCCACCAAACTGGCGTGTGGTGGTGGCATCGGCCTGGGTGAAGGCTTCAAAAATCACCGCGAGTTTGTCGGGGGCAATGCCAATGCCTGTGTCTGAGACTTGGATTTCCAGATTCAGTTGCCCTGGCTCCTGGGTCAGGTCTGGCCGCTGGCGCATCCGAATGGACACCTGGCCCTGCTCGGTGAACTTGATGGCGTTGCCCACCAGGTTGATCAGCACCTGGCCCAGGCGTACCTTGTCGCCCAGTACCTGGGTGGGCAGATCGGGGGCGACATCGAGCACCAGATTCAGGTGTTTTTCCTCGGCCCGTACCGATAAATTCCGGGCGGTGGAGGTCACCCATTGCTGCAACGAGAACGGCGCCAGCACCAGTTCGAGCTTGCCGGCTTCGATTTTTGAAAAATCCAGGATGTCGTCAATCAGCGACAGGAGCGATTGAGCGGAGTCGCTCACCATGTGCAGGTATTCGCGCTGGGTGCTGTTCAACTCGGTTTGCAGGCACAAATTGGTCATGCCGATGACGCCGTTCATCGGTGTGCGGATTTCGTGGCTCATGTTGGCCAGGAAATGGCTTTTGGCTGCACTGGCTGCCTCGGCATCGGCCTTGGCCAAGGCGAGTTTTTCCATTTGCTCCTTGCGGGACGACACGTTGACGATGGTACCCAGCATGCGCGCCGCGGTTCCGTCGCCATGGCGGCCCACCACCACGGCGGTGGTGTGTACCCACAGCCAGTGGCCATCCGCCCCCAGCAGGCGGTGCTCCCGCTCAAATTCGTTGGATTGACCGCGGATGCAGGCTTGTCGCGCGGTTTGTACGGTCGCCAGATCGTCCGGATGCAGGCAACGGTCCAGTTCGGCCAGTGTGGCGGTGTGCAGTGGCGTCAGGCCCAGCATCTGGCGCATGGCCGGGTTCACAAACAGGGTGCCCTGCTCCAGGTCCCAATCCCAAATGCCATCGCTCACATGGTCTACCAGCAGCGACAGCCGGTGCTCGCTGGCCGCCAACCGGGCTTCGGCCTGGTTGCGGGCATTCAGAAAGTCGTTGAACGCCCGCCCCACTGACCGAATTTCCCTGGCACCCTCCACAGAAATGGAGGAAGCCTCTGCGCCCGGGCGCAATCGTTGGGCCGCGTCTTGCATGGCATCGGCCACCCGGTACAGGGGCTTGAGCATCCGGTCTGCAAACACCCACAGCAGCGGCAGCGACACCAGCAGCAAGGTGAGGGTCATGGCCACTAGGCGGGTGCGGAGTTCAGCAATGGGTGCAAAGGCTTCTTCGGCTGGTAGCACGGCGGCCAACACCCAGCCAGTGGTTTTCATGCGTTGAAACGTTTCGGTACGGTTGATGTCTTCATGCGTTTCGGCCAATTGGGCATCATTGCCGGCCAGCAGAGCCAAGTCGAGCCAGGGATTGTCGCCAGCAGCGCCTGCTGGCTTGAGGATGCGGGTTTGATCGGGATGGGCGATCAGGGTGCGGTCGGGTGCTACCAGATAAAAATATCCAGTCTGGCCATTTTTACGATTGGGTAGCGTACCCAACAAATTGGCTTTGTACAGGTTGAGGACGCCGCCCATGATGCCTTTGAGGGTGCCGGTTTCGTCGAGGATGGGGGCTCCAATCACCACAATCGGTTGCTGAGTGGCTCGCCCCAGAATGGGTTTGGACACAAACGCCTTGTTGGACTGGATCACCCCCTGGATGTAGTCGCGGGCCGACATGTCCAGTGTTCTGCGTCCGGGCTTGACGGGCCAGTCCACCAGCAGAATGCCTTTGGCATCGAAGATATACAGATCGTCAAACAGTGTCAGCAAGGCGGCTTCGCGTTGCAGTCGGGCTTCCAGTTCGGGCAAGTGGTTGGGTGAAACGGGTGCGTCCTGTTGTGCCAAGGCCGCTTGGGCCAGTGCGCCCACCCGGTCTTCCAGCTTTTCGTCCAACAGCCGCGCCAAGTCGCTGACGGTGGTTTTTTGCTCTAGGGCAATCCGGTCGGTCAGCGCTTCACGCATCACATGAAACTGGGCCAAGCTTTGCAGGGCCAGCATGGCCAGAGCCAATGCCATGGCTCCAAGGGCCAACTGCAATTTGAGGCTGGAGCGAAGCATGGTGATCTCCCTTGTGGATCAAGAATTTTTTGTTCGAATCGCTGACTTTGGTCTGAATGCCTTGCACACCGCATCGTGGGTTTCCATGTAGGGGCCACCGATCAGGTCCACGCAGTAGGGCACCGCCGCAAATATGCCATGCACTTTCTGGCTGCCGTCCTCGGCTTTCAGCCCTTCCAGGGTTTCGGCAATGCTTTTGGGCTGACCCGGCAGGTTGATGATCAGGCTTTGGTGCCGGATGACTGCCACCTGGCGCGACAGAATGGCCGTGGGCACGAACTGCAGGCTGATCTGGCGCATCTGCTCGCCAAAGCCCGGCATTTCCTTGTGGGCCACGGCCAGGGTGGCTTCGGGCGTCACATCGCGCAGGGCAGGGCCGGTGCCGCCGGTGGTAAGCACTAGGTGACAGCGGGCGGTGTCCACCAGTTCGGTGAGGGTGGCGCTGATGGTGGCCTGTTCGTCCGGAATCAACCGTTCTTCAAAGGTGATGGGGTTTTGCAGTGCGCGCATCAGCCATTCGCGCAGGGCCGGCAGGCCTTTGTCTTGGTACACGCCGGTGCTGGCCCGGTCGCTGATGCTGACGATGCCAATCGTCACAGGGTCGGCTGCAGAGGCGTTTGGAGTCATTTGGAGGTGCTCAAGCCGGTTTTGATGATCTGGAAAATCTCGCGGTAGCCCTTGCCGTGGCGTTGGGCGGCACCCTGGCTTTCGGGGGGCTGGCTCTGCTGGTCCTTGCGCACCTGGCGAATGAGGGCGCGCAGGTGTTGCGGGTCGGATTCAATGCCCGCATCACGCTCCACGGCCAGCCATTCGGTCAGGGCGTTGTCATCGGCCAGCAGGCGGTCGCGCCATTGTTCGGTCAGGTGCAAGGCCAGTTTTTCTTCGGCGCTGCCCTGGTGCTGCACGTCCAGTGCCGCCGCGATGGCGTTCACCGTGTCGTCTTCCAGCTTGCGCATCAGCTTGCCCAAAAACTGCATCTGGCGCCGCCGTCCTTCAAAGTTGGTGATGCGTTTGGCATCGGCTACGGCTTCCAGCAGCTTGTCGGGCAAGTCCAGGCCGTTCAGCAGGTCGGCTCGCAGGGTCAGCAGGGCTTCGCCCAAGTCCTGCAGGCGATCCATCTCGCGCTTGAGGTCGGTTTTGCTGAGTTCGGTGGTGCCTTTGAGTTCGGCCTTCAGTTCGATGTCGAGTTCGCTGCCTTCGGCAACGAAGTGGCCTTTGACGTAATAGCCGCGTTTGGGTTTTCGGGACATGGCAGAGGGCAATCCGGGCACAAAAGTATGATTGTCGCCCACATGAAAAACGCCAAGCCCATGCCCGCCTCCGTGCCCGCCAAGTCTCGCCGTGCTGCTACCAGCGCAAAAGCCCCGGTTGTGTCTGAAAAAGCCGCTGCGCTTTCCAGTGCGCCGCAGCCCGGTTTTCAGTACAGCCGCCCGTTTTTCCAGGAATTGGTGGAGTCTGCGCTGGTTCATGCCAAAAAACTCGGTGCCACCGATGCGGGTGCTGAGGCCAGCGAAGGCTGCGGCCTGTCGGTCTCGGTGCGCAAGGGTGAGCTGGAAAACGTCGAGCGCAACCGCGACAAATCGCTGGGCGTGACGGTGTACCTCGGTACGCGCCGAGGCAATGCGTCCACTTCTGATTTTTCACAGGCTGCCGTGCAGCGCACGGTGCAGGCGGCCTACGACATTGCCCGCTTCACCGCAGAAGACCCGGTGGCTGGCCTGCCTGATGAGGAGGATGTGGAGAGCCACCCGCCCGACCTGGACCTGTTCCACCCCTGGGCCATCACCTCTGAGCAGGCGCTGGTGCTGGCGCTGGAATGCGAGGCGGCAGCCTTTGCCACCGACAAACGCATTTCCAACAGCGAAGGTGCGGGCGTGTCGGCTCAGCAGTCGCATTTTTTTGCAGCGCACATGCGCAGTGGCCGGTTTGATGTGGCAGGCGGCATGCCGGGCGTGTTTGCTGGTGGTTATGCCAGCTCGCGCCACAGCTTGTCGGTGGCACCCATTGCGGGCAAGGGCGCCAAGATGCAGCGCGACCATTGGTACACCTCCATGCGGGATGCTGCCGACATGGCCAGCCCCGCTGTGGTGGGCCGCTATGCCGCCGAGCGGGCACTGGCCCGCCTGAATGGCCGCAAGATTGCCACCACCGAATGCCCGGTGCTGTTCGAGTCCCAACTGGCCGCAGGCCTGTTGGGCAGCTTGGTGCAGGCCATCAGCGGTGGCGCGCTGTACCGCCGCACCACCTTTTTGCCTGACAGCCTGGGCAAGCTGGTGCTGGCCAAACACATCGACGTGCTGGAAGACCCGCACCTGCTCAAAGGCAAGGGCAGTGCCCCGTTCGACGACGAAGGCGTGCGCACCAAAAAGCGCAAGGTGGTCAGTGCGGGCAAGGTGCAAGGCTACTTCCTGGGCAGCTACTCGGCCCGCAAGCTGGGCATGAAAACCACCGGCCATGCGGGGGGCTCGCACAACCTGGTGATGAGCAGTCGCCTCACCCAGCTAGGTGACGATTTACCCGCCATGCTGCGCAAGCTGGGCACCGGCCTGTTCGTCACCGAATTGATGGGCCATGGCGTCAACGGCGTCACCGGCGACTATTCCCGTGGTGCGTCGGGCTATTGGGTGGAGAACGGGGTGATGGCCTACCCGGTGGAAGAAATCACCATTGCGGGCAACCTGAAGGACATGCTCAAGAGCATTGTGGCCATCGGGGCCGATGCCTACAACTACGGTGCCAAAACGGTCGGCTCGGTGCTGATCGAGCGCATGAAGGTGGCGGGAAACTGATGCACTGAGCCTCGCCAAGCCACATTGGGGTGGCGTGTGTGAGGCAGGTCGTTTCTCTAGCCGCGTTTTAGCCTGCCAACGCCGCTTTGATGGCGGCAGACACCTGGCCCATGTCGGCCTTGCCTGTGAATTGGGCTTTGGCGGCACCCATCACTTTGCCCATGTCGGCCCCCGTCAAGGGGCGGCCCAGCTCGGCCACCAGGTTTTGCACCAGGGTGCTCACGGCGGCGGAAATTTCCTCGGCACTGAGGCGTGCCGGCAGGTAGGCCTGCAGAACGGTCATTTCGGCAGCCTCTTTGTCTGCCAAATCCTGACGGTCGGCTTTTTGGAAGGCGTCAATGCTGTCTTTGCGCTGTTTGATGAGCTTGTCCACGATGGCCACCACCATGGCGTCGTCCAGTTCCACACGCTCGTCCACTTCCTTTTGCTTCATGGCGGCGGTCAGCAGGCGGATGGTGCCCAGCTTGGCGGTGTCTTTGGCGCGCATGGCGGCCTTCATGTCTTCGGTGATTTGTTCTTTGAGGGTCATGATTTTTGAATAAAAATGGGCTTTACCGCTTGATTGATGCTGATTTTAAGCTATTAAAAAGTCCATCAATTCGCTGCTAATTCGAGAGCAATCAAATCGTCCAACGACTGCCTGCGGCGAATCAGCCGAGCGGTGCCATCGGTATCCACCAGCACTTCTGGGGCCAGCGGGCGGCTGTTGTAGTTGCTGCTCATGCTGGCGCCGTAAGCCCCCGCATCGTGGATGACGAGCAGGTCGCCCACCTGCGCAGTGGGCAACTCGCGGGTCAGCACCACACCGCCTTCTTCCTGGGTGAACACATCGCCGCTTTCGCACAGTGGGCCGGCCACCACGGTGGGCAGGGTGGGGCGGTCTGAGCCATTGCCAGTAGCCGGGACGATGCTCATTTCGTGATGGGCACCGTACATGGCTGGGCGCATCAGGTCGGAAAAACCGGCATCCACCAGTGTGAAATGCTGGCTGCCCTGGTACTTGGTGGCTCGAACCTCGGCCAGCAGCACGCCTGACTCGGCCACCAGGTAGCGGCCCGGCTCCAGCTCCAGATGCACCGTGTGGCCCAGGTGGGCGGCCACGGCGTTGCGGGCTGCGTCCCACAGGCCGAAGTAGTGCGCGGTGTCAATGCGGTCGCCGCCTGGGCGGTAGGGAATGGACAGTCCCCCGCCAGCGGAAATGGCTTGCACATCCGCCCCGCTGGACTTGACCAGATCGACCATGGACTGGCACACCTGCTCTAGGTGGCCATAGTCCACACCAGAGCCAATGTGCATGTGCAGCCCGAACAGTTGCAGCCCATGCTGGCGGATGGCGGCGAGTGCTGCAGGCACCTCGGTGTGCCAGATGCCGTGTTTGGAGTGCTCACCGCCGGTGTTGGTTTTGTTGCTGTGGCCGTGGCCAAAGCCGGGGTTGATGCGCAGCCACACCGGGTGCTGGCTGTTGGGGGCGGCCTCGCCCAGTTGGTGCAGCATGTCCACGCTGCCGGTGTTGACCGGGATGCGGTGCTCACGCACCAGTGCCAGGGTGTCAGCCGTCAGCACATCGGCGGTGAAGACGATGCCGTGGGCACCCCCCCGCGCTGTGCACTCAGCGGTGTAGCCCGCCGCCAGCGCGCGTTGAATTTCACCGGGCGACACCGCATCCACCGCCACACCGTGCTGGCGCATCAGGCGCAGCAGGTGGATGTTGGAGTTCGCTTTTTGTGCAAAGCGCACGGTGTCAAAAGCCGCCAAATCCTGAATGCGCTGGGTGATGGTGGCGGCGCTGTACACCCACAACGGGGTGCCATGCTGGCGGGCCAGGGTGCGCAATTGATCGGGTTGGAACGGGGTGCGGGCAAGGGTGGCTGGCATGGGTGTGCAGGTGAAGGAGGCGCTGAAAAAACAAAAACCCGCCAGGGCGTTCCACAGGCGGGTTGTCGAGATCGGGATGCGACCCGCTATCGGCGATGGCTGGATCAGTACAGTTTTTTGGGCAACTGCATGCTGCGAACGCGCTTGTAGTGGCGCTTGACGGCGGCGGCCTTCTTGCGCTTGCGCTCAGAGGTGGGCTTTTCGTAGAACTCGCGGGCGCGCAGGTCGGTCAGCAGGCCCAGTTTTTCGATGGTGCGCTTGAAGCGGCGCAGGGCAACTTCATAAGGTTCGTTGTCTTTAACGCGTACGGTGGTCATCAGTTCACAATTTCCATGGATGCGCTGAGTTGAAAGTGCAAGGAAGATCGGGCCTCACACCCAAGGGTCAGCAATTGTCCCCGTCTAAAGGTTGATCAGGCAGACGGAGTTTTGCCAGCAAAGCCCAACATTATAGAGGGTTAAACGGCCTGCGGTGTCATTGCCACCCGCTGGCCAGTCGAGTCACCACCTCGCCAGCGGGTTGAACGCGTGCCTGGCTGGCCGATTGACCGGCCCACAAGGGAGAAAAATCGTCCAAACCAGCTTGTTCAGCCCGCTCGCGCAGAGGTGCCAGGGCGGCGGTGGCCAATGGAAACGCCGGGGCAGCGGGGTTCAGCGGGCCCAGTTCTTTCATGATGCGGTTGATCAATCCACGCGCAGGTCGTCCGGTGAAGAGGTGGGTGAGCGTCGTGGGCCGGTTGGCGGCCTGGGCCAACGCCGCCCGGTGCAGGGTCGTGGTACAGGCTTCGGGTGTACGCAAAAACGCGGTGCCCACCTGCACCGCGGCGGCGCCCAAGGCCTGGCAGGCTTGCACGGCCTGCGGGCTGGCAATGCCGCCTGCGGCAATGATGGGTCGGGTGATGGTGGTTGCCAGTTGCGGGAGCAAGGACATGAGGCCGCTTTGGGCATTCAAGTCGGGTGACAAAAAGTGTCCTCGGTGCCCACCTGCCTCCAGCCCTTGCGCAATGATGGCATCTGCTCCGTTTTCGGCCAGCCAAAGCGCTTCTGCAGCGGTGGTGGCGCTGGACAGCACCAACGCCCCCGTTGCTTTGACGGCGGCCAGCAAGCGAGGCTCAGGCAGGCCGAAGTGGAAACTCACCACTTCGGGGCGCAGGGTTTGCAGCACGTCCAGCCATTGGGCGGTGAACGGTTGTCGCCCGGCCCCACGGGGCATGGCGTTGGGGTCCAGGCCCATTTCCCGGTAGTACGGTGCCAGCGCCTGGTGCCAGGTTTGCAGTGCTGACTCGCTGGGTTCGGGAGGCTGATGGCAAAAGAAGTTGACGTTCAGTGGGGCCTGTATCGCCTGACGGAACCGCTTGATTTCCTGAACCAGCCCGTCCGGCGTGAGGGTGGCGGCTGCCAACGCACCCAAACCGCCTGCTCGTGCCACTGCAACGGCCAATTGGTGATCTTGCGAGCCTGCCATGGGGGCCTGAAGAATGGGATGCGGCAGGCTGAGCTGGCGTTGCAGCCAGTGTGGGGTGTTTGTGGTCATGTGTGATGGAGTGAAGGCAGTGCCATGGCGCAGGCGTGTGCACTCGCCCAGGCCCATTGAAAGTTGTAGCCACCCAACCAGCCGGTGATGTCGACGACCTCACCAATGAAGTAAAGCCCGGGTTGACGCTTGGCTTCCAGGGTTTGCTGGGAGAGTTCGCGGGTGTCCACCCCACCGGCCATGGCTTCGGCTTTGCGATAGCCTTCGGTGCCGTTGGGCAGCAGGTTCCATTGGTGAATGGACTGGGCCAATTCGACCAGGGCTTTGTCGGGGGTGTCGGAAATGGACCGATCGAGTACCGACCGGGTGCTGGCTGACAAACCGCCCAAGCCTTCCCCGCTGCCCAAAAGGCCTTGGCAGGCGGCATCGGCCAAGCGGGCAGGCAGCCACCGGGCCAGTTCGTTGGCTGTGCGCTTTTTGGACGATTTTTTGGCCTGCAGCAATGCATCCGCCAGATGCGTGCCGGTGTGTGCGGGCAGCAGGTTGATCGCAATGGGCTGACCTTCTTGCCAGTAACTGGAAATTTGCAACACCCCCGGTCCGGACAGTCCTTTGTGGGTGAACAGCAGATCTTCGTCAAACACCACGCGCTGCTTTTTCTGTCCAAATGCGAGTTCAACTGGCAAGGCCAAGCCTGCCAGCGCGGCCAGGGGATGCCATTGGGTGCTGTCAAAGGTAAGCGGTACCAGCGCGGGCCGAGTGGATAGGGTAGTCAGCCCAAACTGGCGGGCCAAACGCAGACCAAAGTCGGTGGCCGCGGTATTGGTCACCGCAAATCCACCAGTGGCTACCACCAGGGCGGGGGCGTGCACCACGCCCTGGTCGGTTGAAATTTCATAGCTACAACTTCCATTGAATAAAGCGCTATATGGAGAAAAAGCAACCTGATTGACTGCGCAAGGCTGCCAACGTGTGACCGAACCGCCCATGGCACCAGCGTCGCATTCGCGCAGCAGCATCTGAATGATGTCATTGGCCGAATGGTCGCAAAACAACTGGCCTTTGTGCTTTTCGTGAAAGCCAATGTGGTGGCGCTGGACCAGTGCCACAAAGTCCTGTGGGGTGAAGCGCGACAAGGCCGAGCGGGCAAATGACGGGTTCTCGCCCACGTAATGCCGGTGAGGGGCATGCAAGTCCAAGTCGCGGTTGGTGAAATTGCAGCGTCCACCACCTGAGATGCGGATTTTTTCGGCCATCTGCTGGCTGTGGTCCAGCAGCAAAACCCGCAAACCCCGCTGGGCCGCCACGCCCGCACAAAACAGCCCGGCGGCACCGCCCCCGATCACGATGGCATCAAAACATTCCATGGCCAGGGAGTGTAGGGGGGCAGCCCCGGGCTAAACAGGGTGTCCAAGATGTCCCGAGTTGGTCTAGGATGCGCAAAGCAGGCACCAGCGTCCAGGCCATCTGAGGCCGGGCCAAATCATTGAGAGTGGGGTTCCATGAACGTTGCCGAAACCTTTGCCGAAAGTCGCTTTGGCATCCGCACCAAGTTGATTGCACTGTTTGTGCTCATCAAGGTTGTTCCGTTGGTGCTGTTGGCACTGCTGGCCTGGGAGGGCGTGACGCACCTGGGCAACAGTTTGTCCGACGAGACCGACAAGCTGGCCGATGATGTGCGCCAAACCGTGAGTGACATGGGCACCACGTTTTCCAAGGAGTCGGTCAAGGCGCTGGACGATCGGGCCCGTGAAGAACTGGAGCGGTTGACCACTGACACGGCACGGGCTGTGGCCGATTTTCTGCACGATCGTGACCGCGACGTGCTGCTGGCCGCTCGTCTGGATCCCAGTGCGACCTTGTACCAAGCGTTCATGGACACCCGTAGCCGTTGGGTCACAGACCCTGGCGAGTGGGATTTGTCGGAAGACGGCAAGGGCTGGGCTCCCAAATCGACCCGCAGCCAGCCTGGCAAACTGGCCGTGCCCAGCAATGCCGAAAACAGCCAGGATTTTCACTCCCGCCCCCCCGAAACGGTGGTGCGCAACCAACTGGCACCGCTGTACCACGAGATGACGTTTGTGGGACTGGATGGCAAGGAGCGGCTCAAGGTGTCACTGACCGATGTGTTGCCCAAAGAGTTGCGCGATGTGTCCAAACGCGAAAACACCTGGGCCAAGGCGGAAACCTATTTCCAGCATCTGGCTGGTTTGAAGCCGGGGGAGGTGTACGTCTCGGAGGTGGTAGGGCCGTATGTGCCGTCCCGCATCATTGGCCCGGTGGTGCCTGAGCGGGCCGAGAAACTGGGGCTGCCCTTCAAGCCGGAAGAAGAGGCCTATGCCGGTACCGAAAACCCGGTGGGCCGCAAGTTTCAGGGGTTGGTGCGCTGGGCCACCCCGGTATTGAAAGCAGGCAAGGTGGCGGGTTATGTGACGCTGGCACTGGACCACACACACATCCGCAGCTTCACGGACAACCTGATGCCCACCGCACAGCGTTACACCGCCATTTCGGACGCGACCAATGGCAACTATGCGTTCATGTGGGACCACAAGGACCGCAGCATTGCCCATCCACGCCACCACTCCATTGTGGGGGTTGACCCCGCCACCGGCGACTACGCCACGCCCTGGCTGGAAGCCTCCATTGACGACGGCTGGCAAGCCAGCGGCAAGCCTTTGGCCGACTACCTCGCCACCGTGAAGGTGTTTGACCAGCAAACCCGCGAGAAGAAACCTGCAGCCGGGTTGACGAAAGCGGGCATGGTGGGACTGGATTGCCGCTACTTGAACTTTGCCCCCCAGTGCCAAGGCTGGCATGACCTCACCCAGCATGGGGGGTCTGGGTCATTCCTGATTCTGTGGACGGGCGTCTGGAAACTCACCACCGCAGCAGCCATTCCCTATTTCACTGGTCAGTACGCCCAAAGCCCCCGGGGTTTTGGCTATGTGACCATTGGTGCCAATGTGGACGATTTCCATGCCCCCGCACTGGCTACCACGCAAAAAATGGAAGCTGGCCTGTCCGATTTTGGTGCCCGACTCAAAGCCAAAGGCGCTGAGTTGGACCAGATGCTTGACCAATCCATGAACCGCACCGCCATCAGCCTGGTGTCGTCCACTCTGGTCATGCTGGGTTTGGTGGTGGCCGTGGCCGTGTGGCTGGCCAACCTGCTCACCCGACGGGTGACCGACGTGGCCGATGGGCTGCTGCGCATTGAGCAGGGGGACTTGTCGTTCCGGTTCAAGGCCGAATCACAGGACGAATTGGGTCAGCTCAACCACTCGCTCAATCGCATGGCCGACAGTGTGCAAACCTCCTTCCGCCAGAGCGAGGAAGCCCGTTTGCAGGCCGAAGAAAACAGCCGCATGAAAAGTGACTTTGTGGCCAACGTGTCCCATGAATTGCGTACGCCGCTCAATGGCATTCTGGGTTTTTCGGAGTTGCTGCGTGACGATGCCCCCAATGAGGAGCATCGCGAGTACGCCCAAACCATCCACCAGAGTGGCCAGCATTTGCTGAATGTGGTGAACGACATGCTGGATGTGGCCAAAATCGAATCGGGGCACATGACCTTGGAGCCTCAACCTTGCGACCTGCGTGGTCTGTTGGATGAGGTGGCTTTGCTGTATGCCGGGCCGGCACAGGCCAAAGGCCTGGACCTCAACACCCGTTTTTCAGATGAATTGCCCATGGAGTTTGTGACCGATCCCACTCGGTTGCGCCAGATCATTGGCAATCTGTTGAGCAATGCCGTGAAGTTCACGGCAGAGGGAGAAGTCACGCTGGATGCGCACACCGAGCCCGGCTACCTCGTAATCAGCGTGCGAGACACCGGGCCTGGTATTGCTCCGGAGGTTCAGGTCAAGGTGTTTGAACGCTTCCGTCAGGCGACCGCGTTCATCACCCGTGAGCATGGCGGCACGGGTTTGGGGTTGGCGCTGGTGCGTGATTTCGTTTGGATGATGGGTGGCCACATTGATCTGCACTCGCAACCCGGTGAAGGCGCCACCTTCACGGTTCGGGTGCCTGAACTGAAGGGCACTGGTTCCGTCAACCCGGGATCGCCCGTTCCAGATCTTTTGACGTGATGGGCTTGATGAGCATGTCGTCAAACCCTGCAGACATGATGCGCTCCCGCTCACTTTCCAGGGCGTGGGCGGTGTATGCCACCACACGCAGGCTGGCCCATTGGGGGTTGGCCCGGATTTGGCGGCAGGCTTCTTCGCCGTCCATCACCGGCATGCTGATGTCCAGCAACACCACATCGAACGTGCCTTCGGCCAGTTTGTTCAGTCCGACCTGCCCGTTTTCAGCTTCCACCACCTCCCAGCCACGGCGCTTGAGCAAGGCCACCGCCAGCTTGCGGTTCACGGCGTTGTCGTCGACGACGAGGGAGCGTTTCATGGGGGCAGAATCAAAGTTATCAGTTTTCGGCGATTGCCCGGTTATACCCCATAAGCGGCCAGCTTCCGGTGTGGAGGTGCGACGGCCATGAATCATTTTCGTTTTTTGAAGTGGCCCCACACCCTGCGTCGGCGCTTGCTGGCCACGGTGCTACCCGTGCTCATGGTGACGTGCGTGGCCTTGGGCTATGTGCTGACGGCGTTGGGCGAGCGCTCCATCCTGAATGAAAAACAACAGTTTCTCATGGGCGTCAATCGGGTATTGGTGGGCAATCTGGAGGATTTGGGGGGCTTTTCCGCGCTCGAATTGCTCCACGCTGGCAGCGACGATCGAGGTCAGCGCATTCAGCACCTCAGCCAGCGCTTGGCAGGGGTGACGGAAGAAATGTCGCGTGCGTTCGAGGGCGTGGGTGTGGGCTTCTACCACCGAGAGCTGGATGCCATCATCACTTACGGACCCAGTGCCGAATATGGCAATTTGGTGGGGCAATCCATCGCTTTGGATCACCCCGGGCGTGGTGTCATGGCCACCGGCCAGTCGGAGGTGGTCAGCGCCCATTTGGTGCGCGGCCCGATTCTGAATGCGATGTTGCCGGTGCGGGAGGGCAACACGGTGGTGGGCTATGTGTGGGCCAACCAGTTGCTGGGGAGCGTCAACAGCGATTTGCGACAAATGAAGGTCACGGTGTGGTCGATCACGCTGTTGTTGGTCCTGGTGGCGGGCGGGTTGATGGCCTTGGTGGCAGCCAGGCTCACGCGCGATGTGGAGCGGGTGCAAAACGGGGTGAAAGAAATTGCGCAGAACCTGCAGCACCGGTTGCCTGCCATGTCCGGCGAGGTGGGGGACATGGCGGTGTCCATCAATCAGCTGGCGCAGGCGCTGGAGTCGGCCCGCTCGCGTGACCGATTGAAGGCCACCCGTGCCTTGGCCGAAACCGAGGGTTTGCTGCGCACAGCCATCGGAGCCATTGACGAAGCCTTCATGGTGTACGACGAAAACGATCAACTGATTTATGCCAACGACCGATGCAAAGACATCTACCCCCGGTCGGCCGATGTGATTGTTCCGGGCAACTCGTTCGAGCACATTGTGCGCACCTGTCTGACCCGTGGCGACTATGCCCCGGTTGGCATGGAGGAAGAGGCCTGGGTGGCGCAGGCGTTGGCGCAACATCGCAGCGGCAGTCGCACGGCTGAGTTCCGGATGTCCGATGGTCGTTGGCTGCGGGTGGTGGATCGGCGCACACCCAATGGCCACACGGTGGCGTTCCGGTTCGACATCACCGATTTGCGGCTGGCCCGCGAGGCTGCAGAAGCGGCCAATCAGGCCAAGGGCCAGTTTGTGGCCAACATGAGCCACGAAATCCGCACGCCCATGAATGGCATTCTGGGCATGACCGAATTGTTGTTGGACACCCCGCTGACGCCTGAGCAGCGTGACTATGCCCAAACAGCCCGCCAGAGTGGCCAAGCGTTGCTGACCATCATCAACGACATCCTGGATTTTTCAAAAATCGAATCGGGCAAGCTCGACATCGACTGGCAAACCTTCAACCCCATCGCCTTGCTGGCGGATGTGGAGGCGCTGCTGGGCCCGAAGGCCCGTGAAAAAGGGGTGCGATACCTGACCGAGGTGCAGCCTGGCAGCCCGAATGAGCTGGAGGCAGACCCAGGCCGCTTGCGCCAGGTGTTGCTGAATTTGGTGGGCAACGCCATCAAGTTCACCCAGGTGGGAACGGTTTCGGTTCGCCTGGAGGCGCTGGCTCCGGATGTCAGTGGGCATTGGCAGACCCCAGCCCTTCGTCTGGAAGTGCGGGACAGCGGCGTCGGCATTGAATCCGACAAACTACCCCAGCTGTTCACTCCGTTTACTCAGGCCGATAGCTCCATCAACCGCAACTTTGGGGGCACCGGGCTGGGGTTGTCCATCAGCAAGCGGCTGGTGGAGCTGATGGGCGGGCAAATTGGTGCAAGCAGTGATCCGGGTGAAGGGTCCATCTTTTGGGTGGAGTTGCCGGTGAGGCGTAGTCTGGGGGGGAGGGATGAGTCGTCTGCCACCGCTGCACCCCGGGCTCCTGCTTCTGTTTCTGAACCACCTGCTGAGCGGCCTGTTGCTGCAGCTGCCGCAGGCCTGGTCACCCAAGCGGGCCACAGGGTGTTGCTGGTGGAAGACAACGCCACCAACCAGAAACTGGCCATGGCGTTGTTGCGCCGCGAGGGGTACCAGGTGGAGGTCGCGGCCAACGGACAGGAGGCGTTGGCGTGTTTGCGCACCAGTCTGGCAGACCCAGCCCACACCGGCTACGCCTTGGTGTTGATGGACTGCCGCATGCCGGTGATGGATGGTTTTTCGGCCACTCACGCCATACGGGCGGGTGAGGCAGGTGAGGCGGTGCGCACCATTCCCATTGTGGCCATGACGGCCGATGCCATGGGCGGTGACCGTGAGCGTGTGCTGGCTGCAGGCATGGATGACTATTTGTCCAAACCCATTCAAGTGGACCGCTTGCGGGCCACGGTACGGCACTGGTGCCAACGGTCTGGGGAAATCACCCAGCCTGCAGAACGCCCAACGGCCTGAATGCCCTTGGATGGGGATCTTCTGAACCCCGGAGCAGGCAGCGGTTTGCGACTCAGGCGACGCGGTGGACAGGGGGTTCGACTGTGATCGACGCCAGGGTCGATTCGGTGGCGGGCTGTTGCAGTGACAGCAAACCCTGCATCACATCGCCCACCACAATCACGCTGGGGCTGCCCAGGTGCTCGCGCTGCAGGGTGGCATGCAGGTGCTGCAATTCACACACCGCATGGCGCTGCGCTGGCAAGCTGGCGTGCTGGACCACTGCCACCGGCGTGTGAGCTGGCAAGCCGGTGAGCAGTTCGGCCTGAATGTGGGCAGCGCCCGATACGCCCATGTAAATCACCAATGTGAGGCGGGCACTGTGGCAGGTGGCGGCCAGGGTGCGCCAGTCCGGCCCGGAGCTGCCGGGCTTGGCATGGCCGGTGATGAACACCACGCCGTGCGCGTGCGCGCGGTGGGTGAGCGGCACACCCAGCGAGGTGACGGCTGCCAACCCGGCAGTGATGCCGTTGACCACCTGAACCGCAATGCCTTGCGCGCGCAGGTGCTCCACCTCTTCGCCACCACGGCCAAACACGAAGGGGTCGCCACCTTTCAGGCGCACCACATGCTCGCCTTCCTGGACGGCCATGGCCATCAGCCGCTCAATGAACTCTTGCGGCGTGCTTTTGCAGCCGCCTCGCTTGCCCACATGCACCACGCGGGCGGTGGGCGACGCCAGGGCCACCACCTCGTCGCTCACCAAATCGTCCACCAGCAGCACTGTGGCTTGCTGGATGGCTTTCACGGCCTTGAGCGTCAGCAGGTCAGGGTCGCCAGGGCCCGCACCCACCAGCGTGCAGGAGCCTTGGAGGTGGCGGTTGAGGGGGGATGCGGTGGTGTCGGTCATGGCAAACGGAAGTAGAGGGCACCGGAGCGCAAAAGTCGGTGTGGAGCTGGATAGCGGTTAGTTGGACGCCAGTTGCAAGATGTGTTCCACCTGCGTGGCAATCGGTGCTGGAACCGGGCGTTGCCCGTTCAATACCTGCATGGTCCATTCGGCGGTGGCCTGGGGGTCGATGGCGGGCAGGTCGGGTAACTGGCCCAGGCTGCCCGCCTGAGGTTCCTGCAAGCGGGTGACCTGGCCGCCTGCAAACCCGTCCATGGCCGGGCAGCGGCGGGGGTCGGCCACTGCTTCGCCTTCTGTGCCGCGCAGCAGCAGGGCCTGGGTGTGCGTGAGGGCCAGCGTGGCCGTCATGCTGTGCAGGTATTCGGGGTGGGTGTAGCTGCTGACCAGCAGCGCAGGGCCATCCACCGGCAGCATGAGCTTGACCAAACTGTGCGCCGGATTGCGCAGCCCCACCACGCGGCGCACATCCAGCAGCTTCTGTAGCCCGGCATGCAACTGGCCTGTGGGGGCAAAACACACCTGACCAGGTGTTAAAAAATCAGTAGCTTTAAAGCCAATATCAACAAGCGGTGAAAACACTTTTGATATGAAAATTCGGCTGTCTTCGGTGGGGCAACCATGCACCAGCACGCTCAGGCCGCGTTGGGCCAGCAGGCCCGCCAGTAGCGGGGTGAGCAAAGGTAGCTTGCGCGCGCCGTTGTAGCTGGGCAGCACCACGGTGCGGGTGGTTGGGGCGCTGGGTGCCGCCAGCCGGTGCAGGCGCGGGTGGATGGCATCGAGAAAGCCCGCCATTTCCTCTGGCGTTTCGCCTTTGATGCGCATGGCCAGGCAAAACGCGCCCACCTCCAGGTCGGTGACCTGCCCGTCCAGCAGCTGGCCCATGAGGTCGGCGGCTTGCTCGCGGCTCAGGCTGCGTGCGCCGTCTTTGCCACGGCCAATTTCTTTGATGTAGGCACGGATGCTCATGGTGCCAATTGTGGGGGGCGGTTGATGACTTTGGGTTATGAGGTGAGTTCGGCTTCAGCAGTTGGCTCGGTCTGTGCCACCAGCCGCTTCACCGCAGGCAGGCACGAACCGCATTGCGTGCCGCATTTGAGGGCGGCTTGCAGCGACGCCAGCCGTTCGCCCGGCGCCCCGGCACAACCTGTCAGGTGCAGGGTGATGGCGGCTTCGCTCACGTTGTGGCAGGCGCAAATTTGCGGGCTGCGTTCAGCCATGGCCTGGGGCGCGGTGGCGGAGGGCTGCAGCAGCCGGTACACAGGGCCTTGCACCGCCAGTTCGTCTTGCAGCATGGCTTTGATCCAGCCTTCGCTGCAGGTGTCACCGGCCAGCAACACGGCATCCAGTCGGGTGGGCTGATCTGCCCCATCGTGGTGCACGCGCACCAGGCGGCGGTGGCCTTGCTGGGCATCGTCGTAGCGCACGGTGTCGGGCGCATCCAGCCCCAGCACGGTGGTCAACTCGTCCAGCAAGGTGGCGCTGGGTGGGGTGGCGCAGGCGGCGCGCAGCAGCAGGCCGCTGCGCCCTTCGGCTTCGTGGCGGCCAAATGGCACACACGATGCAAAGTCGAATTGCGGCAACCGTTCGGACACGAACTGCCTTGCCTGCTCAGCCTGACCGTCGGGCAGCCAGGCCATGGCCAACAGGGTCCAGGGAAGGGACACCGGCTCCACCCGCACGGCCGCGTGCTTGAACTCAGGCTGCTTGGAGGTGGGGCAGTAGGCTGAGGTGGTGAGGGCGTTCACGCCCAGCAGGGGCTGGCCTTGTGGGGTGCGGCCGCACAGCATGTCGCTGCCCCAGTGCATGGCCATGAACACCTGGCCGGGTTGCAGCTCGCTCGAGGCCTGCACCGGCACCACCACGCTGCCGCGTTTGCTGGTGACTTGCACCAGTTGCCCGTCTTGCAGGTGCTGTGCGGCCAGGTCGGCGCTGTGTATTTGCACCACCGGTTCGGGCACATGGCCAAACAGGCGGCCCAGCAGGCCGGTGCGGCTCATGCCGTGCCATTGGTCGCGCAGGCGGCCGGTGTTGAGGGACAGGGGGTACTCCGACACACACGTTTCTGCCACCGGGGTGTAGGCCACGGGCACAAACCGGGCTTTGCCGTCGGCAGTGGGAAAACGCCCATCGGCATACAGGCGGCTGTGGCCCTGGCTTTGCCCTTCGGGCATGGGCCATTGCTGGGGCGCGGCCTCCAACAGGGTGTAGCTCAGGCCGGTGATGTCCAGGTCGCGCCCACGGGTGCTTTCGCGGTGCTCGTTCCAGATGGATTCGGGTGTGGGGTAGTCAAACCCGGTGGGGTGACCGGGGTGTAGGCGTTGCTCCAGGCGTTGCGCCACGTCGCGGGCGATGTGCCAGTCGTGGCGCGGGCCATCTTGCGGATGGTCAGGGTGAACCGGCGCGGGCACGGCGGCCCGCACGCGGCTGATGCGCCGCTCGCTGTTGGTGACGGTGCCCTCCTTCTCGGCCCAGGTGGTGGCGGGCAGCAGCAGGTCGGCATACGGGGTGGTGGCGGTGTGGGCAAACGCTTCTTGCACGATGACGAACTCGGCCCGCTCCAGCGCCCGGCGCACCATGGCCTGGTCGGGCAGGCTTTGGGCGGGGTTGGTGCAGGCAATCCACAGCACCTTCACCGCACCATCGGCAGCGGCTTGGAACAGTTCGATGGCGGTGCGGCCCGGCTTGGCGGGTACCTGGCGGCCCAGCGCATCCAGCCCCCACAGGCGCTCCACTTCGGCGCGGTGGGTGGGGTTGGCCAGGTCGCGGTGGGCGGACAACAGGTTGGCCAGCCCTCCCACCTCGCGCCCGCCCATGGCGTTGGGTTGGCCGGTGAGGCTGAACGGGCCTGCGCCCGGCTGCCCGATTTGCCCGGTGGCCATGTGCAGGTGCACCAGCGCCGCATTTTTGGCGGTGCCACTGGTGCTTTGGTTCAGGCCCTGGCAATACAGGCTGAGGGTGGGGCGGCGGGTGCGGCCGTCCCGCCCGGTGAAGGTGGGGGCTGTGACGGTGCCGGTTGGGTGGGTTGCGGTGTCGGCCTGGGTGTCATCCAGCCCGGCGATCCACCGGGCCGCAGTGAACAGGTTGGCCTCGTTCAAGCCGCACACGGCGGCGGTGTGCTCGGGGGTGTAGGGGGCAATCGCCTCGAGCACGGCGTCAAAACCGGTGGTGTGGGCCGCGATGTAGGCATCGTCCACCCAGCCGTTGCGGTGCAGGATGTGCAGCAGCCCGTGGAGCAGGGCCACGTCGGTGCCGGGTTGGAGTTGGAGGTGCAGGTCGGCGCTGGCGGCGGTGTCGGTGCGGCGGGGGTCGGCGACGATGATGCGCAGGTCGGGCCGAGCGGCCCGGGCGTCTTCAATCCGCCTGAACAAAATGGGGTGCGCCCAGGCGGCGTTGCTGCCGGCAATGAACAGGGTTTGGGCGTGCTGCACGTCGTCGTAGCAGGCGGGGGGGGCATCGGCTCCCAGTGTGGCTTTGTAGCCGGCGACCGCACTGCTCATGCACAGGCGGGAGTTGGTGTCGATGTGGTTGGTGCCCAGCACGCCTTTCACCAGTTTGTTGAAAACGTAGTAGTCCTCGGTCAGCAGCTGGCCGCTCACGTACACACCCACTGAATCGACACCGTGCTCGGCCACGGCTTGGGCCATGCGGTTGGCGGCGAGGTCGAGGGCGGCGTTCCAGCCCATGGCGGTGGGCGCAGCGCCTTTTTGAGGGCGTTGCTGGGGGTGCAGCAGGCGGGTGGCCTGGGCCAGCGAGGGGCGGGCGGTGAAGTGCAGGGTGGAGCCCTTGGTGCACAGACGGCCGAAGTTGGCGGGGTGATCGGGGTCGCCACGCACACCGGTGATGTGCTGGCCATCGTGCTCGATGAGGACGCCGCAGCCAACGCCGCAGTAGGGGCAGGTAGAACGGGTTTCAGCCATGGTGGATACCTTGATGCGGAATGGAAGGTCTCAGTGGGCGGAAGGCTGGGCTGCCGCAGGGCCGAACATGAGCTGGGCCCGGTAGGCGGACACATCGGTGCCATCGCGCACCAGTTGCTGGTACCAGTTGCCGTCGGCGGTGTCGCCGTACAGGCAGGCTCCCACCAGTTTGTTGCCTTGCAGAACCAGCTTTTTGTATACTCCGCCATTGGGGGCGGTGGGGTCGGACAGCACAATTTCCTCGGTCCCCGCGCCACCCGAAAAATTTCCGGCTGAAAACAAATGAATGCCGGTCACCTTGAGCTTGGCCGATAAATGGCTGCCGGTGTAGCGGCCAATGCCCCACTCGGCCAAGTGGTTGGCCAGCACGCTGGCCTGTTCGTACAGCGGGGCCACTAGCCCGTAGGCCACCCCCCGGTGGGCCACGCATTCGCCCACCGCGTAGATGCGGGGGTCAGTAACGGTTTGCAGGGTGTCGGTGACCACCACGCCCCGGTCCACATGCAGGTGCATGGATTCGGCCAGCTGGGTGTTGGGGCGAATGCCCACCGCCATCACCACCAGGTCCGCTTCCACCGGCGCCACAGGCACTTCCACACCGTGGATGACCTGCGGCTTGAACGTCACCTGGTGGACCCGGCCATCAGGCCCCGCCTGCAGGGCGGCGGTGTGGGCACCGAGCAGGAATTTCATGCCCTGTTCGGTCAGGGCGTTTTGCAGCAAGGTGGCCGCTTTGGCATCGAGCTGGCGGTCCAGCAACCAGTCGCCGACATGGACCACGGTCACTTCCATGCCCCGCTTGATCAGGCCGTTGGCGGCTTCCAGTCCCAGCAGTCCGCCACCAATCACCACCGCTTTGCGGTACTGGCTGGCGGCGTCGATCATGGTCTGGGTGTCGGCAATGTCGCGGTAGGCCATCACACCGGGCAGGTCTGCACCGGGAATGGGCAGCATGAACGGGCGTGAGCCGGTGGCCAGGATCAGGCGGTCGTATCTGGCCTGCATGGACGTGCCATCGGCCCGGGTGGCGGTCACGGTGCGGCTGCGACGGTCCACCTGCGTGACGGTGGCGCCCGCGTGCAGGGTGATGCCATGCTGGCGGTACCAGGCCCAGTCGTTCAGCACGATGTCTTCCACCGCCTGCTCGCCCGCCAGCACCGGCGACAAGAGCACCCGGTTGTAGTTGGGGTGGGGTTCGCTGCCGAACACGGTGATGTCGTACCGGTCGGGGTTGAGCTTCAGGAGTTCTTCCAGTGCGCGCACGCCAGCCATGCCGTTGCCAACCATGATCAGTTTGAGTTTGTTCATTGTGTCTGCTCCTTTGGGTGGTGGCGTAGGCCGGTGTTGAAGGAAGTGTTGCCCCATGGATCTGGTGGGTGCGGACCAAAGGGTTCACAGCCAAAATGTTCGGGGCAAGAGAGAAAGAGAAGAGAGGCTGCGGGGCCGCACAGCAGTGCGCGGTGGCACCGAGGGTGCGCGAGCCGAGGGGGACAGACGCGTCGTTGCGTCGCTCAAAGCGGTAAGCAGAATTTGTGCCAGTCTGAGCGGGTATTGTCCGTTTCTGGCCAAGTGGGCGAATTCACAGTGGCTGCGTGTTCATTTTTGTTGGGTGGCGTATGTCGTCTGTGCTGGTTTTGGTCCATGGTTCCCTGGCGGAGCGGTTTTCTGCATCCGAACTGAAAGGGGCCGGGTTGCAGGTTGCCGAGGAATTGACCGAGTGCCACAAACTGGTGCAAGCCGTGGCCCAGCAGGTGCCCGAGGTGGTGCTTGTGCAGGCCCTTACCGTGGATGACAAGCTGCTGGCGGCCTTGCACGCGCTGGGTGGGACCGCGTCCCTCCCGGTGGTGTTGTTCACGCCAGATGCCGACGCTGCGCGCATGGCCAAGGCCTTGCAGGCTGGCGTCCACGCCTGGGTGCCCGGCCTTCAGGCTCCGGCAGACTGGGGGGCGCTGCTGCAACTGGCTCGCCTGCGTCATGCCCACGAACAAGGTTTGCTGACCAAATGGCGCGACGCTACCGACAAGCTGGAAGAAAGAAAAACCGTGGAGCGGGCCAAAGGCCTTCTGATGCGAGGACGCGATGTGACCGATGACGATGCATTTCGCATCCTGCGCAATGCCTCCATGCACACCAACCAGCGGATCAGCCAGGTGTCGCAGCACATCATCGAAGTGGCTCATTGCGCCGAGGCCGTCAACCGGGCTGGGCAGTTGCGCATGCTGTCGCAGCGCTTGGTCAAGCTGCATCTGTTGCGGCTGGCCGAGCCTTCTGCGCGCACCCACAAACAGGCGTTCGAGGAGTCGGTCAAACGGGTGGATGACAACCTGCTCTGGCTGGCCCAGACGGGTTCGGTTTCCGGCTCCGGACCTGCAGGTGCCAGTGCGGGGACCGATGAAGCATTGGTGGCCATCTCGGTGGCCTGGTTGCCCTTGAAAACCATGTTGCAAGCCTGTGCCGCCCCTGACAGCTTGCCGCAGGTTGAAGAAAGAGCCGAGCGGTTTCTGCAGCAAGCCGAGGCGCTGACGGGGGTGCTGGAGCGGGATGGCCAGGTGGCCACCCTCAAAGTGTTGAATGTGGCTGGGCGCCAGCGGATGCTGTCACAGCGCTTTGCCAAGCTGGCGCTGGTTCATTTGCTCCAGTTGCCGGTGTTGGAGTCAGACGGCAGAGCCGCCATGACGCTGGTGCAAATCGACTTTGAACAGGCGTTGGCCTACCTGAATGCCTTGCCGTTGACCACCACCCCCATTCGTGCAGCGCTGGATGCAGCCCAGTCGGACTGGCAGCACATGTTGGCCACTGTGGCCGGGGTGGGGCGGGTGTCGGGCCGGGATTTGTCGGCCCGCCTCCATGTGGTGGCCAATGCCAGTGAAGCATTGCTGGCTGGTTTCGAGCAACTTTCCACGCAGTACGAACGCAGCATGCACATGCTGATGGGGTGAACCACATGGCTTTTGACATCGATATTGGCTATGTGTGCCAGGCAGGGCGCAAGGAGATCAACGAGGACTTCTGCGCGGCCATGTTGCCTTCGCCGAGGCAGAGCGACATGGGCTCCATCGTGGCGGTGGCAGATGGTGTGAGCGCCGGCGGCATGGGCAAAGAGGCTGCGCAAACCACGGTCACCAGTTTGGTGCGTGATTACTACGGCACGCCCCCCACCTGGGACACCACGGTGGCGCTGGATCGCATCATCGGTGCGCAGAATGCCTGGTTGTCAGGCATCAACCGCCGCCGCCAACCGGCCATGGGTCTGACCACGCTCACCGCCATGGTGTTGCGCGGGCACAGCTATGCGCTGGCCCATGTGGGGGATACCCGGGCTTATTTGCTGCGCGCGGGCAAGCTCATCCAGCTCACGCAAGATCATGTCAACCTGCATCCAGATTTCAGCCACCAGTTGCTGCGGTGCATTGGGGTGGATGACCGTGTGGTCATGGATTACATCCAGGGTGACCTGTTGCAGGGTGACCTGTTTTTGCTGCTGACCGACGGCGTGCACAACCTGCTTTCCAGCAGCCAGTTGTTGGAATTGGTGCAGCAGCACCCACCAGAAGCGGGGACGCAGGCCTTGTGCGAGACCCTGGTGGCCACCGCCCTTCAAAAGGGCAGCACCGACAACGTCACCGCCCTGGCGGTGGTGGTGAAGGGGTTGGATGCCGCAACGCTTCAGGATCAGAACCGCCTGGCGCGCCAGCTGCCCATTCCGTCCAAGCTCCGGCCCGGTGATACCCTGGACGGCATGACCGTGACGGCGGTGGTGGCGGACAACGGCATCAACCTGGTGTACCAGGTGCGCAACCCGGCCAACCGCCAGTTGCTGGCGCTCAAGACCCTGCATCCCCAACGTGCCCATGACGCCGAAGAGCGTGCCATGTTGGCCCACGAGGCCTGGTTGGCGCACAGCATGACCAGCAGCAGGGCGGCGGAACATTTGGTGGCGGTGCATGAATCGCCCCTCGATGCCACCGCCTTTTATGTGCTGTACGACTGGCACAGCGGCGAAACCCTGCAACAGCAACTGGACCGTCAGCACAAGCAAGCCCCGGCCCAGGTGGTGGCCCTGGTGTTACAGGCGACGCGTGTACTGGGGCAGTTGCATCGCCAGAATGTGATTCACCGCGATGTGAAGCCCGCCAACCTGCACCTGGGCGAAGACGGGGTGTTGCGGTTGCTCGATTTGGGTGTGGCGCTGACCGGGCGGGAGCCCGAATCGGCCCGGCTGCTGCATGCGGGCACGCCCAGCTACATCAACCCCGAGCAATGGGGCTTGCGCCTTCGAGCGGGGGGCATGGATTCCGACGGTCCCCAAGAGCCGCCCACCGCTGGCAGCGACCTGTTCGCCCTGGGTGTGACGTTGTACCAGTTGCTGACGGGAGGCAAGCTACCTTATGGTGACGTGCTGCCCTACCAAGTGGGCCGCTACTACCAAGATCCGGTGGCTCCCAGCCGCCACCGGCCCGATGTGCCCATTTGGCTGGACCATGTGGTGCTCAAGGCGGTGGCCCGTGACCACCGCCAGCGTTTTGAAACGGCCGAAGAGCTGGTGCTGGCCCTGGAGCGTGGTGCCTCCAGGCCATTGACGGCACCGCCGCCTACCCCCCTCATTCACCGCGACCCCACCATGGTGTGGAAGCTGGCGTTGGGGCTCAGCGTGATGCTGAACTTGTTGTTGGTGTTTTGGCTGATTTTCTTGCCAAAATAAGCCTTCATCGCTTTCTAATATTTAATTGGCAGCTATAAAAAAACCCAAGCTATGCTTGGGTTTTTGGACCTGATGCGCCTCGTATGGGCGCACACCGACGGGGGGTCAAGCAGTGCGTGCGCGGCCGCCCTTTTAGCGAAAGGGCGGCGGGTTGCTTTGCCGCCCCTTGCTGCGCAACTCACGCACTGCGTGCGCGTCCGCCCTTTTCTGCCCAGGTGCGGGTCCAGCGCAGTTGCATCTTGCGCATGACGGCCAGCATCAACACCGAGAACACCGCCAGTGCCACAAAGCCGTACAGAAAGCTATCGGTGTGCTGTTTGGACTGACCCATGAGCCACGGCACCGTGCCGCCACCCAGGGCACCAATTTCACCAATCATGGAACCTGCCACGGCGGTGGAGGTGGGCCAGCGCAGTGGCACCAGCTGGAACAGCGCCCCGTTGCCGGCACCCAAAGCCGCGAAGCAGATGATGAGCAGGAGCGTGGTCAGTACCAGCGAGTGCGAAGTCAGCCCCACGCCCACCAGCGCCACGGCCACCACCACCAGCACCACGGTCAGAGTGTTGACGCCGCCCCAGTGGTCAGAAATCCAGCCACCGGCTACCCGCACCACCGCCCCCATGAGCGCGGCCAGCATGGTCAGCTGCCCGGCTTGCACCTTGCTCACACCAAACTGGTCGTAGTAGTAGGTCGGCAGGAAGGTGACGATGCCGATGAATCCGCCGAATGTGACCACATAGATCAGGCTGAACACCCAGCCGTCTTTTTCCATCAGGCAGGCCAGGTGGTCGCGCATGTTGGCATGTTCGTCACGGTCTGGTGGCTCCTTGGCCATGAAGGCCACCACCAGCATGGGCACCAGGGACGACACCGCTGCAATGCCGTACACCGTTTGCCAGCCATAGGCCTGGGCCAGAGGCGGCGCGACCAGAGCCGCCAGCGCGGTGCCCGCGTTGCCTGCGCCCACCAAACCCATGGCCAGGCCTTTGTATTTGGGCGGGTACCAGCCTGAACCCAGTGACATGGCCACGCCGAAGCTGGCACCAGCCACGCCCAGCAGCAGGGCCATTTTCAGCAGGTCGTCATAGCTGTGTACAAAGAAGTAGCCGTACGACATGGTGAGGGTGATGAGGCTCAGCTCCACCAGTGTGGCGGTTTTGCGGCCCACGTACTGCGCCAACAGGCCCAGTGGAAACCGCATGATGGCCCCGGCCACGATGGGTATGGACAGCAGCAGCCCCTTCTGGGCGGCAGTCAGCTGGAACTGCTCGCTGATGAATGGAGCCATGGCTCCGTTCATGACCCAGATCACGAACGAGAACATCAGGTAGAAGAAGGCGGCAAACAGGGTGGGTGTGTGCCCGCTTCGGAGGAAATTGCGGAATCCGGCCATGACAGACCTCTGTGAAGAGTCGGTAAGGGTTGGGGGGGAGATGCGCAGCGCACGGCAAGCCGAGCGGCTGCGTTGCGCCTGACGGTGAGGCCACATGCGGTATGCATGGCGGGCCGCACCAGTTTGCGCGGGCGAGGCCGTCGTTAGCCTCTGTGATGCATAAGCAGAAAGCGTGCCTGATGGGCTTCAAGCCCCAGCACTCCCTGGTTTGGGGTGGGATTGGGCCTGGCGGAGGGATTCAAACCTAGGGTTTGCACCAATATGGGGTGAATATGAAAAAAGGCGCACCTTTCGGTGCGCCTTGTCGTGGGCCTGCAGGGGGAAACGGTGCAAAAGGGGTTCAGGCAGCTTTTTCCACATGCCCCTGGCGGGTGTACAGAAAGTCGATGACCGCTTTGCGGTAGCTCAGGTATTGCGGGCTGTCGGCCAGATCCACACGGCTGCGGGGGCGTGGCAGGTCCACATGCAGCACTTCGCCGATGGTGGCAGCAGGGCCGTTGGTCATCATCACGATCTTGTCGGACAGCAGCACCGCTTCGTCCACATCGTGCGTCACCATCACCACGGTGCTCTGGGTGCGGGCCACGATTTCCAGCAGCTCGTCTTGCAGCTTGGCGCGGGTGAGGGCGTCCAGCGCACCAAAAGGCTCGTCCATCAGCAGCACCTTGGGCTCCATGGCCAGGGCGCGGGCAATGCCCACGCGCTGCTTCATGCCGCCCGAAATTTCACCGGGGCGTTTCTGTGCGGCATGGGTCAGTCCCACCATGGCCAGCGCGGCGTCGGTGCGGGCCTGGAGCTGGGCTTTGTTTTCGGCAGGGGCGCCGGGGTTGGTGTAGCCAAACACCCGCTCCACGCCCAGGTACACGTTGTCGAAACAGGTGAGCCAGGGCAGCAGCGAATGGTTTTGGAACACCACCGCCCGCTCGGGACCAGGGCCGGCAATTTCCTTGTTGGCGCACAGCAGTGCACCGCTGGTGGGTGTGGTGAGGCCGGCAATCAGGTTCAGCAAGGTGGATTTGCCGCAGCCCGAGTGCCCGATGAGCGCCACAAACTCACCCTTGGCAATGGTCAGGTCGATGTCGCGCAGCGCGGTGAACAGGCCTTTTTTGGTTTTGAAGGTCTGGCCCACGTTCTGGATTTCGATGTATTTGCTCGACAACGAAGGGTTGTTGGCGGCAGCTACGGAAGGGGTGTTGTTCATGATTTCACCTCGTCGAATGTGAATGCAGAAGCCAGTTTGACCAGGGCAAATTCCAGAATCAGCCCCACGATGCCGATCACGAAGATGGCGATGATGATGTTCTTGACGTTCAGGTTGTTCCACTCATCCCATACCCAGAAGCCAATGCCCACGCCGCCGGTCAGCATTTCTGCAGCCACGATCACCAGCCACGCGGTGCCCACGGCCAAGCGCACGCCGGTGAGCATGTAAGGCAGCACGGCGGGGAACAAAATTTTGGTCAGGATCTTCCATTCGGACAGGTTCAGCACCCGGGCCACGTTCATGTAGTCCTGCGGCACGCGTTGCACGCCCACGGCGGTGTTGATGACCATGGGCCAGATGGAGCAGATGAAGATGGTCCAGATGGCCGCCGGGTTGGCACCTTTGAACACCAGCAGACCAATGGGCAGCCAGGCCAGCGGGGACACCGGGCGCAGCAGGCCAATGATGGGGTTCAGCATGCGGGCCAGGAAGGTGAAGCGCCCGATGGCAAAACCCGCCGGAATGCCCACTGCAGCCGCCAGACTAAAGCCCACCGCCACGCGCTGCAGGGACTGCAGCACGTTCCAGCCCACGCCCTGGTCGTTGGGGCCATTGCGGTAGAACGGGTCGGAGAACACCTGCACCGCCTGGCCCCAGGTGTCGATGGGGCTGGGGATGCTGGCCCCGGTGCCCATGGACACCAGTGCCCAGATGCCGATCAGGAAGCCCAGTCCCAGAACCGGAGGCAAGACTTTGGCGGCCAGCTCGCTGGTGTCAAACCAGGGTGAAGATTTCTTTGGTTCTTTTACTGGTTCTGCGCTTTTTTTGTCTGTATTGCTTGCTATTGAAGTTGATGTGGTGGTTGGTGCCACTTCCCGGGTGGAGGCGGGGGCGTCTGCCGATCTGTCGAATGGGCCATGAAACACTGCGCTGACCATGATGGTGCTCCTTGTTCAGTGAAAGTGAATGGGGGGAATCAGGCGTGAACTTTGAAGCTGTCGGCGTATTTGGCAGGGTCTTTGCCGTCCCACACCGTGCCGTCCATCAGCTTGCTGGCCCGCATCAGGTCCTTGGGGACTGGGGCTTTGGCGGCGGCGGCGGCGTCTTTGTAGATGTCGATCTGGTTGATCTGCTTGGCCACAGCCAGGTAATCGGGGTGGTCTTTCAGCAAACCCCAGCGCTTGTGCTGGGTCAGGAACCACATGCCGTCAGACAGCCAGGGGAAGGTCACATTGCCGTCGTCATAGAACTTCATGTGGTTGGCGTCGTCCCAGGTTTTGCCCAGGCCGTTCTGGTAGCGACCCAGAATGCGTTGGTTGATGGCGTCCACACTGGTGTTGACGTAGGCCTTGTCAGCAATGGTCTCGGCCATCTTGGTTTTGTTTTGCAGGCCAGCGTCAATCCATTTGCTGGCTTCGAGGATGGCCGCCGTGACGGCACGACAGGTGTTGGGGTATTTCTTCGCAAACTCTGCGGTGGTGCCCAGCACTTTTTCGGGGTGGTCTTTCCAGATGTCCTGGGTGGTGGTGGCCGTGACCCCGATGCCGTCGATGATGGCGCGGTGGTTCCAGGGCTCACCCACACAGTAACCGTCCATGTTGCCCACGCGCATGTTGGCCACCATTTGCGGTGGGGGAACGGTGATGACCTTGCTGTCCTTCAGGGGGTTGATGCCGTGGGCGGCCATCCAGTAGTACAGCCACATGGCGTGCGTGCCGGTGGGGAAGGTTTGCGCAAAGGTGTATTCCCGCTTGTCGGTTTGCATCAGCTTGGCCAGGCTGGCACCGTCCACTGCGCCTTTTTCTGCCAGTTTTTTGGACAAAGTGATGGCTTGCCCGTTGCGGTTGAGGGTGGCCAGTACGGCCATTTCTTTCTTGGGGCCACCCACACCCAGATGCACGCCATACACCAGGCCATACAGCAGGTGTGAAAAGTCGAGTTCCCCGTTGATGGTTTTGTCGCGGATGCCGGCCCAGCTGGCCTCTTTGCTGGGAACAATCTTGACGCCGTATTTCTGGTCGATGCCCAGCACGCTGGCCATGACCACACTGGCACAGTCGGTCAGGGGAATGAAACCGATCTTCACTTCCTTTTTCTCGGGGGCATCGGAGCCCGCCGCCCAGGCGGGTTGGTAACCCAGGTTCGCAAACAAGGCGGAACCGGCTACCGCCGCTCCTTGGCGCAGCAGGTTGCGGCGGCTGGGGCTGGCGACGGTGGATACGTCGGTGCCGCTGGCTGCAGGCGATGCACAGGTGGAAGAGTTTTCACGGGTCATGGACAGCTCCTGAAGGTAAAAAACCGAAGAACAAAAAACAAACGGCGCCCACTCCAACAGACTGGAGAAAGCCTGCTGGGGTGGACGCCGTTGTCCGTTTTGGAAGTCTGTGCGTGTGGGGCACCGCCGTTGGTGCTCCGTTCGCCATGCATGATCTAAAGCAGAAATCGTGCCAATTTTTCCTGACCCGGTTTTTCTTGGTTTTTGCCATGCAGTGGGCTTGCATGGTGTAACGAAATTACAAAAAAATGCCCGTTTGAGGGATGTTTGCACCACCCAGGTGCTCGATGATGGTGCGCTGCAGCAAATCAGTGCTGTTGGTGCTGGTAATGGGGTGTGGCGAGGTGGTGCGGAGGTCAGGCGTCAGCGACGGGTAGCACATGAGCCAGAGAGAGGAGGGCATCGGCCACATCCACCAGCCGACGGCCCTGATCCATGGCCGTCTGGCGCAAAAAGCGGTGGGCATCGTCTTCAGACAGGCGGCGGTGCACCATCAGCATGCCTTTGGCGCGCTCAATCAATTTGCGTTCGTTCAGGCTGGTGCGGGTGGCGTTGAGCTCGGCCTCCATGTTCTGCAAGCGTTGCGACTGTTCCCGCAGCATGCCCAGCAAGGCTCTGTCCAGTGCCAGGGGGTGGTTGTGCATGGTGTCTGCTGGGTCCAGTCCCACCACCGGAATGGCCGATTCAAAGAACGCCAGTCGTGCGGTTTGCCGGGGGTGCGCCAGCAATTGGGTCAGCTCGTCCTGCGCCAGACGGGTGCGCTGCTGGCAAAGGGACACCAGTTCTAGCGTCAGCTGGTCTTCCATGTGCTTCAGGTCGTCAATGTGGCGGGTGCAGCAGTCAAACCAGTGCGAAGCCAAGCCGGTATCGAGTTTGTCGCCCTCTGGTGTAGCCAACGCCAGTCGGCGCATGCGTTCCAGGTCGGCCAGATTGCGCAGCGGCTCAGGCCGGGCGGTCAGTTGCAGCACCTGTGTGGGGGCAAATTCGGTGAATACCCGTTGGCTGCGTTCCTGCAATTCAATGAGGTGTTGCAGGCGTTGCTGCACATCGGGTTGTGCCACCCCGCTGGCCCACAGCACCGTACCGCTGGCGCGTTCCTGGCCTGCCCATTCCTTGCCTTGCATGTGATTGAACAGCGCCACCAGCAACCGGGAGATGGCGGGGTCGCTGGCGCTGTCGGCCGCCTCAAACACCACGCCGAGCAAGCCCGCCACCAGTTTGGAATAAGCCTGCGTGGCTTGCTGATGGGTCAGCATCCGCTGGCCAATGAGGTTGCGCAGTTCTTCCAGTGCATCCATGCCGTGCAGGGCATAGGCCATGCAGGCAAACAAGCGGGTGCTGTGGCCGGTTTCGGCGGGAGTGGCTGCGGCATCGAACAGCTGGCGCACCGGTGTGTCCAGTCGCGCGCACTCGGCGCATTGGCTCAACCAGGAGCGGTGCGGGTCGGCAGTGGGGACATCGGTTTCGTGGCGGGCGACCAGCGTGGTGGCGGGTATCCACTTTGAAAACGCCAGGAACCAATTCGCCAGCCCGCGTTCCCGCTGCAGGCCGTGTACCAGCTCACCCACGGCATGCACCAGTTCTGCGGTGGTGGTCAGGCGTTTCAGTTCGCACAGCTCGCTGCGCCGGGCGGCCTGCAAATAGTCAATGGCGGTCTTCATGCGGCAGGTTAAGCAAGTGCCGTTCCAGCCGGGCGCTGGCAGAAGGGGCATACACTCCCGCGCCATGTTGATTTTGGGCATCGAATCCTCTTGCGACGAAACTGGAGTGGCGCTGGTGCAATCCAGCGCGCAAGCGGGTTTACGCGTGGGGGCGCCCGTTCCGAGCTTGCTGGCCCATGCCTTGCACAGCCAGATTGCCATGCATCAGGCATATGGCGGTGTGGTTCCTGAACTGGCCAGCCGCGACCACATTCGCCGTGTGCTGCCGTTGGCTGACGAGGTGCTGGCCAGCGCAGGTGTGCGCTTGGCTGACATCGATGCAGTGGCCTACACCGCTGGCCCTGGATTGGCGGGGGCCCTGCTGGTGGGGGCGGGGGTGGCGGTGTCCATGGCCATGGCGCTGGGTAAACCTGCTTGGCCGGTGCACCACCTGGAAGGGCATTTGCTGTCCCCCTTCCTCAGCGAAGACCCGCCCGAGTTCCCGTTCGTGGCGCTGCTGGTATCGGGGGGGCACACCCAGCTCATGCGGGTGGATGCGGTGGGCCAGTACACCTTGCTGGGCGAAACCATCGACGACGCAGCGGGCGAGGCCTTCGATAAAACCGCCAAGTTGCTGGGCTTGCCGTACCCCGGAGGTCCCCACTTGGCCCGGCTGGCCGAAGTGGGGCGGTCTGATGCCTATGCGTTCCCCCGTCCGTTGCTGCACAGTGCTGACCTGGATTTTTCGTTTGCAGGCCTCAAAACAGCAGTGCTCACGCAGGTCAAACGCTTGCTGGGACAAGAGCTGTCCGGCCCATTGGCCAACGATGCGGCGTTGGCTCTGTCGGATGCGGTGCGGGCCGATGTAGCCGCCAGCGCTCAGGCGGCCATTGTGGATGTGTTGCTCAAAAAATCGCTCAAGGCACTGGTCCAGAACGGCATGCAGCGCCTGGTGGTGGCTGGTGGAGTGGGGGCCAACCGTTTGTTGCGTCAGCAATTGAATGCGGCCTGCGCGGCCCGTGGTGTGCGGGTGCATTACCCGGAGTTGCACTTGTGCACCGACAACGGCGCCATGATTGCGATGGCCGCAGCTTTGCGCCATCAGGCGGGGTTGCCATGGCCTGTTCAAGCTGTCGGCAGTTTTGAGGTCAAACCCCGTTGGCCGCTGAGCGCCATGCTGCCTTCGAGCTTGTAATTTAAGAATTTTTGAGCTCTATCGCTGGTATTAAAAGCGATAAATGCTATTTTTTCAGGAGTTTCCATGCGCATGGTGTGGGGGGTGGTTTGGCGATGTGTTGCCGCAGGGCATCTGTCTGTGGCCGGTTGGGATGGGCTGGCGTTGCTGGCAGTGGCGGGTGTGGCTGGTACGGCAGCCGTGCAAGCTCAAACACCGCTAGCCAGTGCGATGGCGGGTGCTCAGCCTCCTGTTCGCCTGGCGCTCATTGAAGGCCTCTCTGGCCCCTTTGCCAACACCGGTGAAGCCGTTTTTCGCAATTTGGTGTGGGCGGTGGAGCGGGTGAATGCCCGTGGCGGTGTGCGCCTGGGGCAAACCCAGCGCCAGTTGGTGCTGGAGCGGTTTGACAGCAAAGGCCAGACCGACGAAGCCCTGTCGGCCCTGCGTGCCGCCATTGACAGCGGTGTGCAAGTGGTCATGCAAGGCAACTCCTCGGCCCCGGCGGCGGCGCTGATCGACGCCATCAACAAGCACAACGAGCGCGACCCCCAGCGTCGGGTCGTCTTTTTGAACTACTCCGCTGTGCTGCCCGAGCTGACCAACGAAAAATGCAGCTTCTGGCATTTCCGTTTTGACGCGCATGCCGACATGCGCATGTCCGCCCTCATGAGCGTGCTGAAAGAAGACAAAGCCCTGCAAAGCATCTACCTCATTGGGCAGGACTACAGCTTTGGTCAGGCCGTACTGAAGGAAGCCAGACGCCAGTTGGCCGACCAACGTCCCGATGTGCGCGTGGTGGGCGATGAACTGCACCCCATGGCCCGCATCAAGGACTTTTTGCCTTACGCCACCAAAATCAAGGCCAGCGGCGCACAGGCCGTGCTCACCGGCAACTGGGGCAACGACCTGACGCTGCTGGTCAAAGCCGCCAAAGATGTGGGCTTTGAAGGCAAGTTCTACACCTTTTACGGCAATGCCATGGGCGCACCCGCTGCCATTGGTGAGGCCGGTGTGGGCAAGGTGGTGGCTGTGGCCGAATGGTTCCCGAATGTGGAGGGGGCTGAATCGGCCGCGTTCTACCAGTCCTTCCGCCAGCGCTTCCCCAAGCCCGAAGACGACTATGTGCACGTGCGCATGCAGCTCATGGTGGAAGCCCTGGCCAAGGCCCTGGAAGCCAGCGGCCCGCAGCAGGTGGCACGCCTGGCCCAATCCAATGGCAAGGTCGGCACCGTGGATGCCGTGGCGCTGGCCAAAGCGCTGGAGGGTGTGCAAGTGCGCATGGCTGGGCAGGGTGGCACCATGCGCGCAGCAGATCATCAGTTCCAGCAACCGCTGGTGGTGGCCGTCATGGGGCAGCAGGGGCAACCCGGGGTGCGGTTCGACACGGAAGGCTCGGGCTACGGCTTCAAAGCCATGAAGGTGCTGTCTGCAGGCCAGGCTGAACACGGGCATGGGTGTCAGATGCAACGGCCCTGAACCAGAGTCGTGCGCTGGGCCGTTTGCCTATGTCTTGCGCGGTTGCTTATAATCTGCGGTTGCCCGATGTGTCGGGTCTTCACGCGCACTGTGGTTTTCTCTGCGGTACGCGCTTGTTTTTGAAAGACTGTTTTCATGATCGCTAAATCTGTCAAGGCCGAAGTGGTGGCCTCCAATGCCCGTGCTGCTGGTGACACCGGTAGCCCAGAAGTGCAAGTTGCACTGCTGACCGCTCGCATCAACGAGCTGACCCCCCACTTCAAAACCCATGCCAAAGACCATCACGGCCGTCGCGGTCTGCTGCGCATGGTGAGCCGTCGTCGCAAACTGCTGGACTACCTCAAGGCCAAAGACGCTGACCGTTATGTGGCTCTGATCGCCAAGCTGGGTCTGCGCAAGTAAGCCGTTTGTCCATTTGGGCATTCTGTTCATGAAAAACGCCTGAGTCTGGTTCACCGGCTCAGGCGTTTTTCGCTTTGTTTTTTCGGAGAAGCACCTGCACAGAGCGAAGCTGTGTCATTCCAATCGGTTTTTCCCCTGTTTCGGTGGCAAAAGACCTGACTGGAATGGCATCGTGTTCTGGCTGTGTGACTCCAGGCTGTTCCGGGGGTGGCCGTTAAACCCCCTGCCATCAGAAATCTTGCTGATTTCTGCGCTTAGGAGATAACCATGAGCCTATTCAACAAAGTCACCAAATCCTTCCAGTGGGGCCAGCACACGGTCCGCATGGAAACCGGCGAAATCGCCCGCCAGTCTGGCGGCGCTGTGCTGCTCGACATGGACGGCACCGTGGTGCTGGCCACCGTCGTGGCCAAAAACGAAGCCAAAGCCGGCCAAGACTTTTTCCCACTGACCGTCGACTACCTCGAAAAAGCCTACGCCGCTGGCAAGATTCCCGGTAGCTTTTTCAAGCGCGAAGGCCGCCCCAGCGAATTCGAAACCCTCACCAGCCGCCTGATCGATCGCCCCATTCGCCCGCTGTTCCCTGAAGGCTTCTTCAACGAAGTGCAGGTGGTGGTGCACACCATGTCGCTGAATCCTGAAGTGGATGCCGACATCGCCGCCCTCATTGCCACCAGCGCCGCCCTGTCGGTCAGCGGCATTCCATTCAATGGCCCCATTGGCGCTGCACGTGTGGGCTATGTGAACGGCGAATATGTGTTGAATCCTGGTCAAACCCAACGCGCCAACTCCAGCATGGACTTGGTGGTGGCCGGTACCGAAGCCGCTGTGCTGATGGTCGAATCCGAAGCCCTGCAGTTGAGCGAAGAAATCATGCTGGGTGGCGTGGTGTTTGGTCACGAGCAAAGCAAAGTGGCCATCAACGCCATCCATGAACTGGTGCGTGATGCCGGCAAACCCGTTTGGAATTGGCAAGCACCTGCCCGTGATGAAGACTTGATTGCCAAGGTCGTGGCGCTGGGTCAGGCCAAGCTGGAGGCCGCTTACCAAATCCGCAGCAAGCAAGCCCGCACCCAGGCTTGCCGAGAAGCTTACGCAGCCGTCATGTCTGGCCTGAAAGCCGACGGTGTTGAGTTTGATGGCGTCAAGGTCGAAGGCATGCTGTTCGACATCGAAGCCAAAATCGTCCGTGGCCAGATTCTGGCGGGCGAGCCCCGTATCGATGGCCGCGATACCCGCACCGTGCGCGCCATTGAAATCCGCAACAGCGTGCTGCCCCGCACCCATGGTTCCGCCCTGTTCACACGTGGCGAAACCCAGGCGCTGGTCATTGCCACGCTGGGCACCGAGCGCGATGCGCAGCGCATCGACGCCCTGAGCGGTGACTATGAAGATCGCTTCATGCTGCACTACAACATGCCTCCCTTCGCCACCGGCGAAACCGGTCGCGTGGGCAGTCCCAAGCGCCGCGAAATCGGCCACGGCCGTCTGGCCAAGCGCGCACTGGTTGCCGTGTTGCCCACCAAAGAGGAATTTCCTTACACCATGCGTGTGGTGAGCGAAATCACCGAGTCCAACGGCTCGTCCTCCATGGCGTCGGTGTGCGGTGGCTGCTTGTCCTTGATGGATGCGGGTGTGCCCCTGAAAGCGCATGTGGCAGGTATTGCCATGGGCCTGATCAAAGAAGGCAATAAGTTCGCCGTGCTGACCGACATCCTCGGCGACGAAGATCACCTGGGCGACATGGACTTCAAGGTCGCCGGCACCACCGACGGTGTGACTGCTCTGCAGATGGACATCAAGATCCAGGGCATCACCAAAGAAATCATGCAAGTGGCGCTGGCGCAAGCCAAAGAGGCCCGCATGCACATCCTGGGCAAGATGCAAGACGCCATGGGCGCAGCCAAAACCGAGGTCAGCGACTTCGCGCCCAAGCTGTTCACCATGAAGATCAACCCGGAGAAGATCCGTGACGTCATTGGCAAGGGGGGGGCAGTGATTCGCGCTCTGACCGAAGAAACCGGTTGCCAAATCAACATCGAAGAAGACGGCACCATCACCATTGCTGCCACAGACGGTGCCAAGGCCGACGAGGCCAAACGCCGCATCGAGCAAATCACTGCTGAAGTGGAAATTGGCAAGGTCTATGAAGGTCCAGTCACCAAAATTCTGGATTTCGGTGCGCTCATCAATTTGCTGCCCGGCAAAGATGGGTTGCTGCACATCAGCCAGATTGCACACCAGCGCGTTGAAAAAGTCACAGACTTCCTGAAAGAAGGCCAGATCGTCAAAGTCAAGGTCATGGAAACCGACGAAAAAGGTCGCATCAAGCTGTCCATGAAAGCGCTGATTGACCGTCATGCCGAGGCTGCTGCTGGCTCTGACCAGGGTCAGCAACAGCAACAACAGCAGCAATAAATCCAGCCAACCCCATGCGTGTCGCGGAAATTGCCAGTTTTGGTGGGCCGGAAGTGCTGCAGATGGCCGAAAGGCCAATTCCAGCTCCCGGTCCTGGCGAAGTATTGATTCGCGTGGCCGCTTCTGGCATCAATCGGCCAGACGTGCTGCAGCGCAAGGGGTTTTATGCCCCGCCTCCTGGTGCGACTGATATTCCTGGTCTGGAAGTGGCCGGTGTCTTGGTGGATGGGGATGCTGCGGCCATGGCTGCGGCAGGCTATCAGCTGGGGCAATCGGTATGCGCTTTGGTGGCTGGTGGTGGCTATGCAGAGTACTGCGTTGCCCCAGTTGGGCAATGCCTGCCTGTCCCGGCGGGTTGGTCGCTTGTGGAGGCGGCATCACTGCCTGAAACGGCATTTACTGTCTGGAGCAATCTGTTCGATCGTGCTGCACTGAAACCGGGTGAAACCGTGTTGATTCACGGTGGTTCCAGCGGCATTGGCGTCACGGCCATTCAATTTGCCAAGGCGATGGGGACTGGGGCGGTGTTGGTGACGGTGGGCTCGGCTGAAAAGGCGGAGGCATGTCGTCAGCTTGGAGCAGACTTGGCCATTTCGTACAAAGACGAAGACTTTGTGTCGTGTGTTCAGCAATTCACGCAAGGCAAGGGTGTGAATGTCATTCTGGACATGGTGGCTGGTAGCTATGTTTCTCGCAACATCCAGGCTCTGGCTGAAGATGGTCGCTGTGCCATCATCGCAGTCCAAGGTGGAATCAAGGCGGAAGTCGATGCAGGCCTGATCATGCGCCGTCGCTTGACTCTGACCGGCTCTACATTGCGTCCCAGGTCTGTGGCGTTCAAAGCCGAGGTGGCGCAACGGTTGAAATCCAGCATTTGGCCGTTGTTGTCCGGCGGTCAGATCCAGCCGGTGATTCATCAAGTGTTTGAGCCTGGCCAATTTGCACAAGCTCACACGCTGATGGAGTCAGGCCGTCATGTGGGCAAGCTGGTGGTGACTTGGTGAGCGCGGTGTGAGCTTCCTACTAAAGGAAAAACATGGGTAAATTGATCGTTGGTAACTGGAAAATGAATGGCAGTCTCGCAGCCAATCAAGTGTTGCTGGATGAAATTTGCCTTGGGTTGCAAGTCCGTGTTTTGAAGGGTTGCGATGTGGCTGTGTGTGTTCCGTCGGTGTATGTTCACCAGGTGCAAACGCAGTTGAAAAAGAGTCCGATTGCATGGGGAGCACAAGATGTGTCTGCCCATGTTTCAGGTGCTTACACCGGAGAAATCTCTGCGACCATGTTGCGAGAATTTGAATGCCGGTATGTGCTGGTGGGCCACTCAGAACGGCGCCAGTATCACCAGGAGTCGGATGCCATGGTTGCGGCCAAGGCGCAGCAGGCATTGGCTAGCGGGGTCACGCCCATTGTGTGCGTTGGAGAAACCCTTGCAGAACGTGAGGCAGGACGCACCATGGAAGTGGTCAAGCGCCAGTTGGCTGCCGTTGTGCACACGTTGGGCCCTTGCATCACTGAAGTGGTGGTTGCGTACGAGCCGGTTTGGGCCATCGGAACGGGGCGCACAGCATCACCTGAACAGGCGCAAGAGGTGCATGCTGTTTTACGGACTCAGTTGCAGGCTGCCTGCAAAGAGGGGCGCATGCCTCGCATTCTTTATGGAGGCAGCATGAATGCTGCGAACGCGGCCAGTTTGCTGGCTCAGCCAGACATTGATGGTGGTTTGATCGGTGGTGCTTCTCTAAAATCTTCAGATTTTCTGGCCATTGTGGATGCAGCGAATGCTGCCTGATTGTTTTTGCTTGGAGTGAACGTGAGTTTTTTGAATACGCTATTGTTGGTTTTGCAAATTTTGTCTGCAATCGCCATGATTGGTTTGATTCTGGTGCAGCATGGCAAGGGTGCAGATGCTGGTGCAGCATTTGGCAGCGGTGGTTCTGGCTCGGCCAGTCTGTTTGGTGCCAGTGGAAGCGCCAACTTCTTGTCTCGCACTACCGCGATATTGGCCTCGGTGTTTCTGGTTTCGACGCTGCTGATGGCTGCCACGGGTGGCAATCGCAGAGTGTCCACTGGTAGTGTGCTGGAGGGTACGGCTGTGTCAGCGCAAACGCAGGATGCGCCTGTTGCGCAACCCGCTACCGGTGCGGATCAAATTCCCGCAAAGTGATTGAGAAACTCAAATCTACGCGCTTCTGACCGCTTGCTGACCGAGATTGAGGTTACGAGCAGTTACAATTAAAAGCTGAGGTTCAGGCACGGGTACCGTGTGAGCCTCTATCAGTAAGCCGACGTGGTGAAATTGGTAGACACGCTATCTTGAGGGGGTAGTGGCGAAAGCTGTGCGAGTTCGAGTCTCGCCGTCGGCACCAGATCAACGCATTTTTGCGCTTTGCGCCATTGGAGCTACCAATTGGATCTTGAACAGTATTTTCCGGTTTTCCTGTTCATTCTGGTTGGTATGGCAATCGGCGTGATTCCTCAGGCTCTGGGTTGGATTCTTGGTCCAAATCGCCCGGATGCCGAGAAAAATTCCCCCTATGAATGCGGCTTTGAAGCGTTTGAAGATGCTCGGATGAAGTTTGATGTGCGCTACTACTTGGTCGCCATTCTGTTCATTTTGTTCGATCTGGAAATTGCGTTCTTGGTGCCTTGGGCGGTCGCCTTTTCCGATATTGGGCTGACTGGGTTTTTGGCTGGTGTAGTGTTCCTGGCGATTCTGGTTGTAGGGTTTGCCTACGAGTGGAAAAAAGGCGCCCTGGATTGGGAATGACATTCGGAGTGCCTCACCATGATTGAAGGTGTATTCAAAGAAGGTTTTGCCACTACTAGCTACGATGCAGTGGTGAATTGGGCCAAAACAGGATCGTTGTGGCCCATGACGTTCGGTTTGGCTTGTTGCGCAGTTGAGATGATGCACGCTGCCACTGCACGTTACGATTTGGCGCGGTTTGGTGCGGAGGTCTTTCGTGCCAGTCCCCGTCAGTCTGATCTGATGATTGTTGCTGGTACGCTGTGCAACAAGATGGCCCCCGCCTTGCGCAAAGTGTATGACCAGATGGCGGAGCCGCGTTGGGTGTTGTCCATGGGGTCCTGTGCCAATGGGGGGGGGTACTACCACTACAGTTATTCGGTGGTAAGGGGGTGCGATCGGGTTGTTCCGGTTGATGTCTATGTGCCCGGATGCCCGCCAACGGCTGAGGCTTTGTTGTACGGCATCATTCAGTTGCAACAGAAGATTCGCCGCACCCATACCATCGCGCGCGCCTGAAGGGTCTAGGCTCATGACCGATCAAACCAAATTCGAATCCGTGTTCGCAAGCCAGGTAACGGCAGTCTTGGGCGATGCTGTTTTGCAGTTGCAGGAAGTGCGCGGGGAGTGGACTTTGACGGTCCCTGCTGCAGACTATTTGCGATGCATGGGGTTGCTCAAAGATGCAGCTGAATTGCAATTTGAGCAATTGATTGATCTGTCTGGTGTCGATTACGACACCTATGGTGGCAGTATGCCTGTAGCCGGTCGCTTTTGCGTGGTGACTCATCTGCTGTCGGTTACTCTCAATCATCGACTTCGTGTCAAGGTGTATTGTGAAACCGATGATTTTCCGGTTGTGTCCTCTGTGACTTCGTTGTGGGGTTCGGCAAACTGGTACGAACGGGAAGCCTTCGACTTGTACGGCATTGTCTTTGAGGGGCATGACGATTTACGCCGTATCCTCACAGATTACGGATTCATTGGGCATCCGTTCCGCAAAGATTTCCCATTGTCGGGGCATGTGGAAATGCGATATGACGCGGCCCGTCAACGCGTGATTTACGAACCGGTATCCATTGAGCCACGGGAAAATACCCCACGTGTTGTTCGGGAAGACAACTACGGAGGCCTCCACTGAATCGTCAGTGATACAACATGGCTGAAATCAAAAATTACACCCTGAACTTCGGTCCACAGCATCCTGCTGCGCACGGCGTATTGCGTTTGGTGCTGGAGCTTGATGGCGAAGTGGTTCAGCGGGCTGATCCTCACATCGGTTTGCTGCACCGTGCCACGGAGAAGTTGGCTGAGCACAAAACGTTCATCCAAACCCTTCCTTATATGGATCGGTTGGATTACGTGTCCATGATGTGCAACGAGCATGCATATTGCCTGTCCGTCGAGAAGCTGCTGGGTATTGATGTACCAGTGCGCGCGCAGTACATCAGGGTGATGTTTTCAGAGATCACTCGACTGCTGAATCACCTGATGTGGTTGGGCTCGCACGGTAACGACTGTGGAAGTTCTACCATTCTGATCTATGCTTTCCGGGAGCGCGAAGATCTGTTTGACATGTACGAAGCCGTTTCGGGTGCGCGCATGCATGCTGCATATTTCCGTCCTGGTGGTGTCTATCGCGATTTGCCGGACACCATGCCTCAGTATGAAGCGAACAAAATTCGCAATTCCCGTGCGGTGGCCAAACTAAATGAAAACCGCCAAGGGTCCTTGCTGGATTTCATCGAGGATTTCACGCAGCGGTTTCCGCAATATTTGGCGGAATACCACACGTTACTCACGGATAACCGGATTTGGAAGCAGCGAACGGTTGGCATTGGTGTGGTAACACCGGAGCGAGCGTTGAATATGGGTATGACGGGTCCTATGCTGCGTGGCTCAGGGATTGCTTGGGATTTGCGGAAGAAGCAGCCATATGATGTTTATGCTGGAATGGATTTTGACATTCCAGTCGGAAAAACAGGTGATTGTTACGATCGGTATTTGGTTCGTATGGAAGAAATGAACCAGTCCAATCGCATCATTCAGCAGTGTGTGAAGTGGTTGCGTGCCAATCCTGGTCCGGTGATCACAAACAATCACAAAGTTGCGCCACCTTCTCGGGAGGGCATGAAGACCAGCATGGAGGAGTTGATTCACCACTTCAAGCTGTTCTCCGAAGGGTTTCATGTACCGGAAGGCGAGGCCTATGCAGCTGTCGAGCATCCCAAAGGCGAGTTTGGCATTTACTTGGTGAGTGATGGTGCCAACAAGCCTTTCCGCATGAAAATCCGTGCTCCTGGTTTTGCGCACTTGGCTGCAATGGATGAAATGGCGTCTGGTCACATGTTGGCCGATGCAGTCGCCATCATCGGCACCATGGACATTGTGTTTGGAGAAATCGACCGATGATTTCTGAAGCTACCCGCGCTCGCTTCGATCGCGAAACCGCCAAATATCCTGTTGAACAGCGACAGTCTGCCGTCATGGCTTGTTTGTCCATTGTCCAGCAAGAGTTTGGCTACGTCAGTCCTGAGAGCGAGGCGGACATCGCTGCATATTTGGGCATTGCCAAAATGGCCGTGCACGAAGTGACTACGTTTTACAACATGTACAACCAGGCTCCCGTTGGGCGCTTCAAGTTGAATGTGTGCACCAATTTGCCGTGCCAGCTTCGTGATGGACAAAAGGCGCTTCATCATTTGGAAGCCAAGCTTGGAGTGAGCATGGGTGAAACCACTGCAGATGGTTTGTTCACCCTGCAGCAGTCGGAGTGTCTGGGCGCATGTGCCGATGCACCGGTGATGTTGGTCAATGATCGGCACATGTGCAGTTTCATGACCCACGAGAAGCTGAATCAACTTGTGGATGCCCTCAGAAACGAAGGAGTGCAGCCATGAGCGTCAATGCTGTGCTTCAACAGTTTGCATCCAGCGGGGTGGAAACCTGTTTTCATGGACGTCACATCAACCCGCAAATTTATGCCGATTTGAATGGCAGCAATTGGTCTCTCAGTGCTTATGAGCAACGGGGCGGATATCAAGCGTTGCGTAAGATTCTAGGCATGGATGGTGGTCAGGGCCTGACTCAGGATGAAGTCATTGCCACGGTGAAAGAGTCTGGCTTGCGTGGTCGAGGTGGTGCAGGCTTTCCCACCGGTCTGAAATGGAGTTTCATGCCTCGGCAGTTTCCAGGTCAAAAATACTTGGTCTGCAACTCCGATGAAGGGGAGCCTGGTACCTGTAAAGACCGGGATATTCTCATGTTCAACCCTCACATCGTGATTGAGGGTATGGCAATTGCTGCATATGCCATGGGCATTTCAACCGGATATAACTACATCCACGGTGAGATTTTCCAAGTGTACGAGCGGTTCGAAGCTGCACTGGAAGAAGCCCGTGCGGCTGGATACTTGGGGCAAGCCATCATGGGGTCGTCTTTTAGCTTCCAGCTGCATGCACATCATGGTTTCGGCGCTTACATTTGCGGCGAAGAGACTTCTTTGCTGGAGTCTTTGGAAGGTAAAAAGGGTCAACCGCGTTTCAAACCACCCTTCCCAGCCAGTTTCGGTTTGTATGGCAAACCGACCACTATCAACAACACCGAAACATTTGCGGCCGTTCCTTGGATCATTCGTCATGGTGGGCTGGCCTATCTTGAATGTGGCAAACCCAATAATGGTGGAACAAAAATTTTCTCAGTCAGCGGTGATGTAGAGCGTCCGGGAAATTATGAAATTCCATTAGGTACACCATTCAGTGCATTGCTCGATCTAGCTGGTGGTGTGTCTGGGGGGCGGAAGCTCAAGGCGGTCATCCCCGGTGGTTCTTCCTCGCCTGTTCTGCCTGCCCATGTCATCATGGATTGCACCATGGACTATGACTCCATTTCCAAGGCGGGATCCATGCTTGGTTCGGGTGCCGTGATTGTGATGGATGAAACACGCTGCATGGTCGAGTCATTGAAGCGTTTGTCGTATTTCTACATGCACGAAAGTTGCGGCCAGTGCACGCCTTGTAGAGAGGGGACTGGATGGTTGTGGCGTTTGGTCGATCGAATCCATCGGGGAGAAGGTCGTGAAACCGATATGCAGCTATTGGACAACGTCGCGGAAAGCATCATGGGTCGTACCATTTGCGCGTTGGGTGATGCTGCGGCGATGCCAGTTCGTGCCATGGTCAAACACTTCCGGCCCGAGTTCGAGGCCATGATTCAGTCTGCCCAGCAGGCTGTCGCGGTCTGAGAGTGAGTATTCATATGGTTGAAGTCGAACTTGACGGCAAAAAGGTAGAAGTACCGCCGGGTAGCATGGTCATGCATGCGGCTGAAAAAGCTGGTGTGTTTGTGCCTCACTTTTGCTATCACAAAAAACTGTCCATTGCGGCGAACTGCCGCATGTGTTTGGTGGACGTTGAAAAGGCACCTAAACCCATGCCAGCCTGTGCCACGCCGGTGACGCAGGGCATGGTTGTGCGCACCAAAAGCGACAAAGCCATCAAAGCGCAGCAGTCGGTGATGGAGTTTTTGCTTATCAATCATCCCTTGGATTGCCCTATTTGCGATCAAGGCGGTGAATGTCAGCTGCAAGATTTGGCGATGGGTTACGGGGCAAGTACTTCCCGTTACGAAGAAGAGAAGCGTGTTGTTGCGCCCAAAGACATTGGGCCCCTCATTTCGATGGAAGAAATGAGCCGCTGCATCCATTGCACACGCTGTGTGCGGTTCGGTCAAGAAATTGCCGGGGTCATGGAGCTGGGGATGTCACACCGCGGCGAGCATTCTGAAATTGAGACCTTTCTCGGTGGAACTGTTGACTCCGAGCTCTCAGGGAACATGATTGACTTGTGTCCAGTGGGCGCATTGACCAGTAAGCCCTTTCGGTACAGCGCACGCACCTGGGAAATGTCTCGTCGCAAGTCGATTAGCCCCCACGACTCCACAGGGTCCAACTTGGTGATTCAAGTCAAGAATCACCAAGTTCTGCGGGTATTGCCACTGGAAAATGAAGCGGTCAACGAATGTTGGATTGCTGATCGAGATCGTTTCTCCTATGAAGCACTGAGTGGTACTGATCGTTTGACTCAACCCATGCTAAAGCAAGGTGGTGAATGGGTCTCAGTGGACTGGTCCACGGCGTTGGAATATGTCGCCAATGGTTTGAATGAGGTTCGTGCAGAGCATGGAGCCAATGCAATCGGTGCGTTGGTCAGTCCTCACTCCACGGTGGAAGAGTTGTACCTAGCAGGGGCATTGGTGCGCGGCTTGGGATCTCAAAGCATTGATTCTCGATTGCGGTATGCTGAATTTGCATCGCCCAGAAGTAAGGCACGTTGGTTGGGACGAAGTATTGCTTCACTGTCAACCCTGGATCGTGTTCTGGTGATCGGTTCCAATCTGCGTAAAGAACATCCTCTGTTTGCACAGCGTATACGGCAGGCTGCCAAACGCGGGGCAAAAGTTTGTACAGTTCGTTCGGCAGTGACTGATTGGGCAATGCCTATCAATACCGATATTCAAGCAAACTTCAGTGATTGGGTGGGGACGTTGCTTGGTATTGCCAGTGCTGTGGCTCGAATCAAAGGTGTCAAGCCATTGGTTGATGCGTTTCCCAGCGCTCTTGCAGAGCAGTTGGCCAATGCAATGATTTCCGGTGGAGACAAAGCGATTCTGTTAGGGAACGCAGTTGCCCATCATGAAAAGGCAGAGACAATTACCTACATTTGTAATTGGTTATCTGAGCAGATAGGCGCTACCGTTGGATTTCTTGGCGAAGCTGCCAATACGGTGGGAGCACAGCTGGTTCATGCGCTTCCTCGTCAAGGTGGTAGTTCTGCCAAAGACATGTTGTCTGGTAAGTCCAAGGCGCTGTTGCTTGTGAATGCAGAGCCTGGCCTGGATACCTTGGGTGGTGCAGAGTCTGTGGCAGGTGTATCGAAAGCGAGGATGGTGGTCACGCTCAGTCCATTCAAAACCAATCTGGGTTGCAGCGACGTTTTATTGCCCGTCTCTCCTTTCACAGAAACAGCGGGCTCATTTGTGAACGCGGAGGCTCGGTTGCAGTCGTTCCATGCTGTGATCAGACCACTGGGGGAAACCCGTCCAGCTTGGAAGGTTCTTCGGGCGTTGGGTGAGATGTTGAATATTCCCGGTTTCACCCAAAACAGTGTTGAAGAAGTTCTGTCGGCTGCGCTACCGGGTGCTTCCGCTGGCTCATGTATCAGTCCTGATTTGCTTTCCAACGAAGCAGAATTCCCTGCGGATTGGTCTGAAGCCACTATTGAACCCCATGTTGCCAGCATGTATCAGCTGGATGGTTTGGTGAGGCGTTCAGCATCACTTCAAGCGACGGTCGATGCAAAGCGCTTTGATGAGGGAGTCAACGCATGATCGACTTCATCTATAACTTTGGACTCGGTCAGTCGTCCCATGTGGTTTGGACCACCATGGCTTGGCCAGCGGTTTGGACCTTGTTGAAAATTGTGGTGCTGCTTGCTCCCTTGATGGGGGCCGTCGCTTATCTCACCTTGTGGGAACGTAAATTGCTGGCGTTTATGCAGGTTCGGCTTGGTCCCAATCGTGTGGGTCCTTTTGGTCTGCTGCAACCCATTGCTGATGCGTTGAAGCTGCTTACCAAAGAGCTCATTCAGCCCACAGCAGCTGCTAAAGGATTGTTTGTCTTGGGTCCAGTCATGGCGATCATGCCTGCATTGGCTGCGTGGGTGGCTGTTCCATTTGGACCTGAAACGGCATTGGCAAACGTCAATGCGGGTTTGTTGATCATTTTGGCGATCACTTCCATTGAAGTGTATGGAGTGATCATTGCTGGCTGGGCGTCTAATTCCAAATATGCATTTTTGGGTGCCCTTCGCGCATCCGCCCAGATGGTGAGTTATGAAATTGCGATTGGGTTTTGTTTCCTTGTTGTGATCATGACAGCTGGTAGTTTGAATCTGGCTGAAATTGTCTCTTCACAATCCAAGGGAATTGGTGCGAGCATGGGATTGAATTTCTTATCATGGAATTGGTTGCCACTGTTGCCAATTTTTGTCGTATACATCATTTCTGGCATTGCCGAAACCAATCGTCATCCATTTGATGTGGTTGAAGGCGAGGCTGAAATTGTGGCTGGCCACATGGTTGAATATTCTGGGATGGGTTTTGCCATTTTCTTTCTGGCTGAATATGCCAGCATGTGGCTGGTATCCATCTTGGCTGTTTTGATGTTTTTGGGTGGCTGGCAGTCGCCGATTGACAGTCAGTTGTTGAATTGGATCCCAGGCTGGATTTGGTTGGGTGTCAAAACTTTCTTCATTGTTTCTTTATTCCTTTGGGTTAGAGCCACTTTTCCAAGGTTTCGCTACGATCAAATCATGCGTTTGGGGTGGAAAATTTTTATTCCAGTGACTTTGGTTTGGTTGTTGTTGGTGGGGGCGCTGATGCAAACCCCTTGGAATATCTGGAAGTGAAACTGTTGAGTTCAACAATGACATCTGCAACTGTTGCCCCCTTTTCACTCATAGATTTTTTGAAGAGCTTTCTTTTGGTCGAGCTATTCAAAGGAATGGCTTTGACTGGTCGTTATGCCTTCAAAGGGAAAGTCACGCTTCAATATCCTGAGGAAAAAACACCACTGTCACCTCGTTTTCGAGGACTTCATGCTTTACGTCGGTATGAAAACGGTGAAGAGCGTTGCATTGCATGCAAGCTTTGCGAAGCGGTTTGCCCAGCCATGGCGATTACCATTGAGTCCGATGTCCGAGCAGATGGTTCTCGTCGTACCACTCGTTATGACATTGATCTCACGAAATGTATTTTTTGTGGTTTCTGTGAGGAGAGTTGCCCAGTAGATTCCATTGTTGAAACCCACATATTGGAATACCACGGGGAAAAGCGCGGTGATCTATATTTCACCAAGGACATGCTGCTTGCTGTGGGCGATCGGTATGAAAAACAAATTGCAGCTGCAAAAACAGCAGATGCTCGGTACCGTTAAGGTACGGTTAACAACGGATCCGACATGAACTTGCAAGCCGGGTTTTTTTATTTCTTTTCAGCAGTGCTGTTGTTTTCAGCCTTTCGAGTCATTACGGCGAAAAATCCAGTTCATGCCGTTCTGTTTCTGATGCTGGCTTTCTCCCAAGCTGCTGCAGTGTGGTTGATTCTTAAAGCTGAATTTTTAGGCCTGACGTTGGTGCTCGTTTATCTTGGGGCCGTGATGGTTTTGTTCTTGTTTGTCGTCATGATGCTGGATATACGTACCGATCAATTCCGAGACGGTTTTTGGAAGCAGGCTCCGCTTGCGTTGATTTTGGGTGGTGTGATCGCAGCTGAATTAATGGCGCTTCTCGGGACTGGATTCGGTACGGCGGTATTGCCTGATGGTCTTGCTGTTGGTAATAACACCCGCGAGTTGGGTAAACTGCTTTTTACTTCATATTTGTACCCCATTCAAGCTGCAGCAGTCATTTTGTTAGTGGCCATGGTGGCTGCAATTGCGCTGACATTGCGTCATCGCAAGGATAGCAAAGCCATCGACCCATCTCTGCAAGTGAAAGTTAAGGCAGCCGATCGATTGATCGTCGTGCAAATGCCTGCCAACCAACAAGGAGGCCAGTCATGACACTGACCTTAGGGCATTTTCTGGGTGTGGGAGCGATGTTGTTTTCGCTTTCTATCATCGGTATTTTCTTGAATCGTAAGAATCTGATTGTTCTGCTCATGGCCATCGAATTGATGTTGTTGGCTGTGAATATGAATTTTGTGGCTTTTTCTCATTTCAGAGGAGATATGCACGGTCAGGTCTTTGTGTTTTTCATTCTGACGGTTGCTGCAGCGGAGTCTGCCATTGGTTTGGCGATTCTGGTTCTTCTGTTCCGCAATAAGTCTTCGATTGACGTCCGTGAGCTGAATAAGCTCAAGGGTTAATGCAAGGTAGCTGGGTATGAGTACAAGTCTGTCTGCTGGCGCCTTGCTGGCCGTTCCATTGGCTCCGCTGCTTGGGTCGGCGTTGGCGGGGATTTTCGGAACAAAGTTCGGCGGTAACCAAGTGGGGCGTCGTTTGTCGCACACGGCTACCATCCTTGGTGTTTTGGTTGCGTTCGTTCTGTCTGCCATCACATTGAAAGCCGTTGCATTGGATGGGGCTCGTTTCAATCAAACACTTTACGAATGGATGGTGATTGGAGACCTGAAGATGGAGGTGGGCTTCATGGTGGACGGATTGACCGCCATGATGATGTGTGTAGTGACGTTTGTGTCGCTGATGGTTCACCTCTACACCATTGGGTATATGGAAGAGGATGCTGGTTACAACCGGTTTTTCTCCTACATCTCTTTGTTCACTTTTTCCATGTTGATGCTGGTTATGAGCAACAACTTGCTTCAGCTATTTTTTGGCTGGGAAGCTGTGGGCTTGGTGTCATACCTGCTGATTGGATTTTGGTTCAATAAGCCAACGGCTATTTTTGCCAACATGAAGGCATTTTTGGTCAATCGAGTTGGTGATTTTGGTTTTATTCTCGGTATCGGTCTGATCGTTGCCTTTTCTGGCACTTTGAACTATGCCGAGTTGTTCGCAAAGTCCAGTAGCTTGAGTGCATTGACAGTTCCTGGCACCAGTTGGTCATTGATCACAGCAATCTGTATTTGCTTGTTCATCGGCGCCATGGGTAAATCGGCCCAGTTTCCGTTACACGTGTGGTTGCCGGATTCAATGGAAGGGCCCACTCCGATTTCAGCTCTGATTCATGCGGCCACCATGGTGACTGCCGGCATATTCATGGTTTCCCGTATGTCGCCACTCTTTGAAATGAGTGACGTGGCGCTCAACTTTATTCTGACAATCGGATCTATTACAGCTCTTTTCATGGGCTTTTTGGGCATCATTCAGAACGATATCAAGCGAGTGGTGGCGTATTCGACACTTTCGCAGCTGGGTTACATGACGGTCGCCTTGGGTGCTTCTGCCTACTCGGTTGCTGTATTCCATCTGATGACCCATGCTTTTTTCAAAGCACTGCTGTTCTTAGGCGCTGGCTCGGTGATCATGGGTATGCATCACAATCAGGACATCCGCTGGATGGGCGGTGTGCGCAAGTACATGCCCATTACTTGGATGACATCCTTGCTCGGTTCATTGGCACTGATTGGTACACCACTGTTTTCCGGGTTCTATTCGAAGGACAGCATCATCATGGCGGTGTCTGCCAGCAAGTTACCCGCCGCTGGGTTCGCAACCTTTGCTGTGATTGCCGGGGTATTTATCACGGCGTTTTATTCTTTCCGTATGTACTTTCTGGTGTTTCACGGTGAGGAGCGCTACGACCAGAACCCAGATGCACACCACGATGAGCATGCACATGATGACCATCATCATGGCGATGGAAAGCCCCATGAGTCCCCTTGGGTGGTAACGGTACCTTTGGTGTTACTGGCGATTCCATCGGTTGTGATTGGTTATATGACGGTCATGCCGCTGCTGTTTGGTGATTTCTTGAAAGATGCCATCACAGTCAACGATGCGCTTCATCCAGCGATGAGCACGTTATCGGAAGCTATTCATGGTCCTGTTGCCTTGGCGATGCACGCGTTTTCCACGGCGCCATTCTGGCTTGCCGTATCAGGTGTTGTGTGTGCTTGGTACATGTACCTGATCAATCCCGCAGTTCCAACGGCCATCCGTCGCATGGTTGGACCGATTTATACGCTGCTTGAGAATAAATATTACTTGGATTGGTTCAACGAGCACATTCTTGCTAAATCTGCTCGTGGTTTGGGTATCGGCTTCTGGAAGGGCGGTGACCAAGGGCTGATCGAAGGAGGCATTGTCAATGCCAGTTGGAAGATCGTTGGCATGGCAGCTCGTGGTATTCGCCTGCTGCAGACGGGTTATTTGTATCACTATGCGCTGGTGATGATTTCAGGCTTGCTGTTCTTGCTGACCTATTTCGTCTGGCTCGGCCGCTGAGGAGAAAAATTCAATGGGATTGTTGAGCCTGTCGATTTGGGTTCCCGTCTTTTTCGGGGCCATTATTTTGGCCCTTGGGCGAGATGAAAATGCCCCTGTGGTGCGTTGGATGGCATTGATTGGGGCATTTACCAGTTTGCTGGTGACGGTGCCCCTGATTTCCGGTTTCGCAGTGGGTAGTGCAGAGATGCAGTTTGTCGAACACATCATGTGGATCGACCGTTTTCAAATGTATTACCACTTGGGTGTGGATGGTTTGTCCCTTTGGCTCATTCCGCTCACCGCATTCATCACTGTGGTTGTGGTCATCTCTGCTTGGGAGGTTATCACCGAACGGGTTCATCAGTACATGGGTGCATTTCTCATCCTTTCAGGGTTGATGATTGGTGTATTTTCCGCTCTAGACGGAATGTTGTTTTACGTTTTCTTTGAGGCCACTTTGATTCCGATGTACCTCATCATTGGAATCTGGGGAGGGCCTAATAAAATTTACGCTGCATTCAAGTTTTTCCTGTACACGTTAATGGGTTCGTTGCTGATGCTGGTTGCATTGGTGTACCTGTATAACAAATCTGGTGGTAGCTTCGACATTCAGGTATGGCACAAACTTCCTTTGGAAATGTCCACCCAGTCGTTGTTGTTCTTTGCCTTTTTTGCCGCGTTTGCCGTGAAAGTGCCAATGTGGCCGGTTCATACTTGGTTGCCTGACGTACACGTGGAAGCTCCAACTGGCGGTTCGGCGGTTCTTGCTGCCATCATGCTGAAGCTGGGTGCGTATGGTTTCTTGCGTTTTTCCTTACCGGTTGCACCAGATGCATCTCACAAATGGGCTGGCTTGATGATTGGCTTGTCCTTGGTGGCGGTGCTTTATGTGGGCTTGGTTGCCATGGTGCAGAAAGACATGAAAAAGCTGGTGGCTTATTCATCGGTTGCCCACATGGGTTTTGTGACACTTGGTTTTTTCATTTTTAATGACTTGGGTGTGGCTGGTGGCATTATTCAAATGGTGTCACATGGTTTTGTTTCTGCTGCCATGTTTCTTTGCATTGGCGTTTTATACGACCGCATGCATTCCAGACAAATTGCAGACTATGGTGGCGTGGTCAATCAGATGCCCAAGTTTTCTGCATTTGCCCTGCTGTTCGTCATGGCGAACTGCGGTTTGCCCGCTACTGCTGGGTTTGTTGGCGAATGGATGGTGATCCTGGCTAGTGTGAAATACAACTTCTGGGTTGGTTTTATGGCGGCCAGTGCGTTGATATTTGGTGCCGCTTATAGCCTCTGGATGTACAAGAGGGTTTATTTGGGGGCACCTGGTAATGAGCACGTGAAAGAGCTGACGGACATCAACGGTCGGGAATTTTTCATGCTGGCTTTACTGGCGAGCATGGTCCTGTACATGGGTGTATATCCCAAGCCCTTTACTGATGTCATGGATGCATCGGTTGCACAATTGCTGCAGCACGTTTCTGTTTCTAAGTTGCCTTGAATCATCCCAAACTGACGTATTTCAAACATGATCGACAACATCAGTTGGGTAGTTGCTTACCCTGAAATCCTACTTCTGGTGATGGCGTGTGTCATCGCGCTGGTCGATTTAGGTGTTCGTACTCCGTTGCGAAACGCGACCTATGGACTGACTTTGGCCACTTTGGGCGGACTTGCGGTTTTGTTGGCGCTTTACGCCGACACGGGACGAACTGTGACCGCATTTGGTGGCATGGTGATCATGGATCCCATGGGTGCTTGGCTGAAATGTTTTGCGACGATCGCTTTGATGGTGACGTTGGTCTACGGTCGAGGTTACTCTGCTGATCGCGACATGCTGCGTGGTGGCGAGTTGTTCACTTTGTCCATGTTTGCTTTGCTGGGCATTTACGTGATGATTTCTGGTCATCACTTTTTGGTGATTTATCTCGGCTTGGAAATGCTGACCTTGTCTAGTTACGCACTGGTTGCATTGCGGCGGGATGATGAGCGGGCTGTTGAGGCTGCCATGAAGTACTTTGTGCTTGGGGCATTAGCCAGTGGATTCCTTCTGTATGGTATGTCCATGTTGTACGGTGCAACAGGTTCTTTGGATATTGCGGAGGTGGCCAAAGCTGTGTCAGGCGGTGTGGAAGATAAAAAAATTCTTCTTTTGGGTGTGGTGTTCATCGTGGCCGGTTTGGCGTTCAAGATTGGCGCTGTTCCCTTTCACATGTGGATTCCAGACATCTACCACGGAGCCCCCACGGTGGTGACTCTGTTGGTGGGGGGTGCTCCGAAGCTGGCAGCTTTTGCCATCGTGATTCGGTTGCTGGTGGAGGGTTTGTTGCCAGTCGCGACCGATTGGCAGCAGATGCTGGCAGTGATGGCCATTGCGTCATTGGTGGTTGGTAACTTGGCAGCGATTGCGCAAACCAACCTGAAGCGCATGCTTGCGTTTTCAACGATTTCCCAAATGGGCTTTGTACTTCTTTCCTTTGTGTCCGGGACTCAAGGGGGGGATGCTGGTAATACTGTCAATGCGTACAGTGCGAGTATGTTTTATACCATTACCTATGTGTTGACCACGCTGGCTAGTTTTGGCGTGATTCTGTTGCTGGCGCGGCAAGGATTTGAGTCGGAGTCGATTTCAGATTTGGCAGGTTTGAATCAACGTAGTCCGGGTGTGGCCGCCGTCATGGGGTTGTGCATGTTCTCCTTGGCTGGTATTCCTCCACTGGTTGGGTTTTATGCCAAATTGGCCGTGTTACAGGGCTTGGTTGCCACTGGTTCGCCCGCGATGGTGAAGTTGGCGATCGTGGCGGTGGTGATGTCGTTGATTGGTGCGTTCTACTATTTGCGTGTAGTGAAGGTGATGTACTTTGACGCACCCACCAGCGATGCTCAGCCGATCACTCCACCTGCAGACGCCCATGTGGTGTTGTCTTTGAATGGGTTGGCCATTCTTGCATTGGGCATCATGCCTGGTGGGTTAATGGCCTTGTGTGGAAATGCCATGACGGCATTGATGCGCTAAAAGTCATCATGTCGCTGAATGTCGGCGTTTGGCTTGTCGTGATGCTCATGCTCGTAGGAGCAAATTTGCCTTTTGTCAGTCAGAGGTTGATGCTGGTCGGTCCTGAGAAGAACCAAAAATCTATGAAACTTCGTTTGTTGGAGTTATTGGTTTTCTACTTCGTGATTGGTATTGTTGCGCTGATGATTGAGAAGGGCTTGGGGCAGATCTATCCCCAACGGTGGGAGTTTTATGCAACCACTTTTGCTTTGTTTTTGACTTTGGCGTTTCCCGGCTTCGTATTTAGATATCTATGGCAACGGTGACAACGAATTGGCTCAGCTAAAGCGATTGGATTCATTGTTTTGATGCCTTTTTGATTCCTCTTCTTTGATTTGCCATTGACTGATCGTCATTTAGAAGAAACGGGCACTTGCCGACAAGAAATGGTTCAAGGCCATTTCCTTCATGTTGTCAGAGATGATGTGGTATTGCCCGATGGCACTGCGGGTACCCGCGAGTATGTGATTCATCCTGGCGCTGTGATGATCATTCCATTGCTGAACGACGGCCGGGTGGTTCTGGAGCGCCAGTTCCGATATCCGGTTGGGCAAGCCATGATTGAGTTTCCCGCAGGGAAGTTGGATGCGGGTGAAGCCAGTTTACATTGTGCGGTGCGCGAATTGGCAGAAGAAACGGGATATGTGGCCCGTGAATGGGCTTATGCAGGAAGACTGCATCCGTTGGTGGCCTACTCAACCGAGCACATTGATGTGTGGTTTGCCAGAGGGTTGACACCGGGGGCTCAGCAACTTGATCCCGGTGAGTTTTTAGATGTTTTTGATGCCTCTCTTGACGAGTTGCTGGCGTGGTGTCAACAAGGTCTCGTTACCGATGCAAAAACATTGGTTGGATCTTTGTGGTTGCAGAACATGTGTGCTGGTATGTGGCCTCTTGAATGGTTCCCTGTTGGTTCTTCTGCATTGCTTCAGCCATCTGGTCCCTATCACCCCATGGTTGGTCATGCGAAATGAAAGTGTTTGATCTTTGTTGTGACACGAACCACCGGTTTGAGGGGTGGTTTGGCGATGAATCTGATTTTTCTGCTCAGCAAGCAAGTGGTTTGCTGACTTGTCCTTTGTGTGAAAGTGTCAAGGTCAGCCGACTTCCTTCGGCGCCTAGGCTTCATTTGGGTACTGACGCCCTAGCCACTGTTGATCCCGCTTTACCCGCTTCTAAGTTACATGAGCAACCAGACGGGTTTTCTGTGGAAATGCACAAACGGTTGTTGCAGGCCTTTCGCCTCGTTCTCAGTCAAACCCAAGATGTGGGCCCCGCTTTTGCCGCACAAGCCAGAGCCATGCATGCAGGTGAAATCGCTGCTGCGCCCATCCGTGGACAAGCAAGTCCTGAAGAGGTGCATTCCTTGCTGGATGAAGGTGTGGATGTGGTTCCGTTGCCTGATCTTCCGTGGCTCAAGGATACTTTGCAGTAGTTGGTGTCCCCGCGGTGGCCATGAGTCTCTCTGATCAAGCGCCTAGCAAAGGACCTGAACGAATGGGGGTTGGGCCGGAAATTTTGGCAAGCTCCAGTCCAGTGGTGGCCCATCGCGTTACATGTCTTGCGTATAGCACCCCCTCGGCTTCGGCCGTGAGTGTGGTGCAGCGGCCGGACAATGGCTCCCACACATCGACCACTGCATCCCCTGCTTGGAGGTGCGTACCTGGTGTGCAGTGATACGCCACCACCCCTGGGTGCGGTGCTTTCATGATGTGTGAACCCGACAAAGGCGTCGGTGTGAAAGTCATACAAGGCGCGGCGGAAGGCGTTTGATCCAAGGCGCCTAAATCCATCAGGTAATGCAGCAACGCTTGTGAGTCGGGTTGTGCGGTGGCATGCGATACGTCTGTTTGGCCACGTAATTCCACGGTGGCACTGACGCAGCCTTGTCGAATGGGACGTTGATCTGCCTCGGCGCCATGCGTTTTTTGAAGCTCATTTCGCAATTTCCACCAAACCCCACTCAAAGCCTCGTCGAAACACTGCCCGCCCGATCCCTCCGCGACCAACATGGCAGATGCTCTCAGCCGGGCTGCGAGAGGGCGCAGTGTTTCCACGCAGGGGGGCTCGGTATAGAAGTGGACGGCGGCTTCAAAGTCACAGTGCAAATCCAATACCACATCGGCATCCAAGGCCAATCGCATCAAGGTGTGACGCAGGCTGTCCAATTCTGTGGTGGGGGAGTGGCATTGGAGTGCCTCATGCATGGCTGAGCGAATGATCGCCGTGTTGGTTTCGGCATCTGGTGTCAATTGACTCCATATCTCCATTTCGGGTTCCAACAACCAATGGGCGAAGTCTGGATAGTGTCTGTTGAAATTCTGACCCGTTGCCAATTCAAAACGGCCCAGTTGGCTGTGGAGAACTGTTTGATCCAAGCCGATGGGGTTGGCAACGGGGATCAGCACCACTTCGCCGACCACGTTGCCAGTCTGTTCTGCCTCTTCCAACAGCCGACGCAAATGCAGTGTCACCAACATGCCGGGTAGTTCGTCGGCATGCAAGCTGCTTTGGATCACGACCTTGGGGCGGGCATTGGGGTTTCCGAAATGCCAGCTCACAAGCTGACGTTGCGTACCGCTGGCCTGCGGAATCAGGAAGTGATGTTGGGTGTTCATCGGGAAACCAATCGTGGCCTCATGCAAAATTCTGCCGGGTCGGCTGGCAGCATAGCACTGCATGCAGGTGGTCGGCCGCGGCAACCTGGGTTGGCATGCCTGAACACGGTGGTCAGGTTGCAACCTAGAATTCAAAGCCTTCGCAAGAGGGCGTATTGCGGCAGCAAGCGCGCGGACTGAGTTCGCAAATGGGGGGCACGGCTGCGCGATCGGAAGACGTGTGCCAAGTCGTGGCTTTGTGCCCAGGTATGCCGTACACCCCTTGATGGTGTGGAGTGCAGGAGCGTTGGATGGTCAAAGCGTTGGATGGTGTGCCTGGAAATGGATGGTCCGTGGGGGTGAAGGCTGGCCGCCATGTGATACTGGCCGTGGTGACGATGGTGTTGAACCTCAATGCTGCCTACGCACAGGCGCCACAGCTTAGGGTGCTGACCCACAGCTCTTTTGATTTGCCCAAGCCGCTGTTGGATGCATTTGAGCAATCAGCGGGGGTAAAGCTGACCCTCATCAAAGCGGGAGATGCCGGTGAAATGGTGAACAAGCTCATTCTCACCAGGGCTCAACCCATTGCCGACGTGGTGTACGGAATCGACAACGCCCTTGCCGGCAAAGCGATTGCGATGGAAGTCTTGACGTCTTATGCAGGCCCCTCTGCTCGATCACCATCGGTTGTCAGCTTGCCCGCACCGTTGGTTCCCATCAACTTTGGGTATGTGGCCCTGAACGTCGACAAGGATTGGTTTGCCAAACACAAGGTGCCTTTGCCATCCAGTGTGCAGGAGTTGGTGACACCGGCGTACAAGAATTTGCTGGTGGTGCCGCATCCGGCCACCTCCAGTCCGGGCATGGCGTTTTTGGCTTCGACGATGGGGGCCATGGGAGAGAGTGGGGCCCTGGAGTGGTGGGCCAAATTGCGGGCCAATGGTGTCAAGGTGACCAAAGGGTGGTCCGAGGCTTACTACACCCACTTCAGCCGTAATGGAGGGAGTCGCCCCATGGTCGTGAGCTATGTCAGTAGCCCTGCCGCGGAGATGTTCTATGCAAAAACCAAGCTCACCGAAGCGCCCATCATGAGTTTGGAGCTGGATGGCTTGGTGTTTCAGCAGGTGGAAGGTGTGGCCTTGATCAAAGGGGGCAAGCAAATCGAGGCTGCAGGTCAGTTCATCGAGTTTTTACGTGGGATGCCAGTGCAGCAAGCGCTGCAAAGCACCATGTGGATGTACCCCGCCGTACCTGGTGCGCCATTGGATTCCGTTCTGCGTCATGCTGTGCCGCCCAAGCGGCATCAGACGCCAGCACCTGATGCGATGACCGTTCGTGGTCCGACTTGGGTGGCGCAGTGGACGCAGACCGTTTTAAGGTGATTTCTTCTTCATCCGTTGAACGCCGACCGAGCCGATGGGGGCTGCGCATTGGCAACCGAGCTTCTGCAGGTATGCCCCTGCTGGCAGCGGTGTTGCCGCTCCTGTTTGTGGCGGTATTGGCCATTGCTCCCATGGGCCGGTTGGCGTGGGAGGGCCTGAGCCATTCCTCCATGCCCCAGTGGGTAGCTGGTCCAGGGCTGTCACCGTTGGGTGTATGGGAGGATGCCCATTTGCGGTTTCGCCTTGTCTGGTCAGTGGCACAGGCATTGGTCTCTGTGGCACTGACGCTGGCGCTGGGTTTACCTGTTGCCTGGGTGTTGGCTCGCTTTGAATTTGCGGGTCGACGGTGGGTCATGGCGGCTTTGATGCTGCCTTTCGTCGTGCCCACCTTGGTCGCGGGGCTGGGTATTTTGGCGTTGTGGGGGCCAACCGGATGGGGTGGACGGTTGCTGAGTTGGGCGGGCTGGGCGGCCAGTGTCGAAGACGGTCCTTGGCTCTTGCTGTTGGGGAACCTGTTTTTTAACTTGTGTGTGGTGGTGCGTGCTGCTGCCGATGGCTTGGCGCGAGTGAGCGCTTCTCACGTGGCTGCGGCCCGAACACTGGGTGCCACACCCTGGCGTGCCTTTTGGCGGGTGGAGTGGCCTGCCATTCGGCTGCATGTGGCCGCTGCAGCTTGTCTGGTGTTCTTGTATTGTTTTTCCGGCATGGGTTTGGCGCTGGTTCTGGGGGGCGCGCGATGGGCGACCGCAGAAGTGGAGGTGTATACCTTGGTGGCGCATGAACTTCGTCTGGCGGATGCCAGTTCACTCGCGGTCTGGACCATGGGAATCGGGTTGTTGGCTGCGGGGCTGTATGCGGCTTTGTCAGCCCGTCTCGCCAATCCGGAGCGGGCTGATCATGTGAGGCGAGTGTCCCCCACCGGTTTAAGCCAACGACTGGCACTGCTGGGCGCGTTAGTGGTGCTGACGGTGTTTTGCCTGGCACCGCTGTTGGCCACAGTTTCTGCTGGGGTGGCTCAACCCGGCATGTTGTGGGCTATTTATGGCGCGGATGACACCCGATCTGCATTGGTCAACACCCTTGCTTTTACTGGGTCGGCGTTGTGTGTGGCTCTGGTGCTGGGGGGCTTGCTGGGGTGGGCCATTCATCCGGTGACGGGCTGTGAATCCTCTGTGGTGGACGGGTCAATCCGACGCAGTGTTTCTGCCGCGTGGTTGCAAGGGGTCAGTTTTGTGCCGTTGGTGGTGTCTCCTGTGGTGGTGGCGTTTGGGTTGTTGTTGCTTTATCCCAGCTACACCGCGAGTCTGGTTTTGCTGGTGGGAGCTTATGCATTGCTGGCCATGCCGTTTGTGGCGCATGCGGTGTCACAGGGGTTGTTGGGGCTGCCCTTGCATCCGGTGCAGGCCGCGCGCACGTTGGGGGCTGGGCCATGGCGGGTGTTGCTGCGGGTGGTGATACCGGCATTGATGCCTTCTCTGCGTCGGGGGTTGGCATTTGCTGCCGCCACCGCACTGGGAGAATTTGCGATCAGCCTGTTTTTGACTCGCCCAGAATGGATGACTCTCACCACCCTGATTTACCAGCATTTGGGGCGACCTGGCGCCGATAACCTGCACCACGCGCACGCGCTTTCTGTGTTGCTGATGCTGTTGGCAATGGGCGCATTTGTGGCCATCGATTCGGGAGTCGAGCATGCTTGAGGTGGTGGACCTGAAAAAACGCCGGTTTGAGTCGAATACAGCCAGCGCTTCCGCCCCTTGGCTGGCGGACGGCATTGCCTTCATGGTTGAAAAGGGGCAGACCGCGGCGATTCTGGGGGCATCTGGAAGTGGCAAAAGTACGTTGCTCAAGCTGCTGGCCGGGTTGCTGATGGCCGATGGTGGAGCCGTGTATTGGCAAGGACAGGATGTGACACATTGGCCACCAGAGCGCAGACGCTTTGCACTGATGTTTCAGGACTTTGCGCTTTTCCCGCACCTGAACGTAGAGGACAACGTGGCTTTTGGTCTGGTGGAACAAGGGGTTTCCAAGCCCGTCGCCCGTCAGCGTGCCCGTGACATGTTGGCTGCCATGGGGTTGTTGGATCGCCGAGTGGGCAGAGTCACCGTGCTATCGGGGGGGGAGCAGCAACGGGTGGCGTTGGCCCGTGCGCTGGTCTCAGAGCCCCGAGTGCTGCTGTTGGATGAACCGTTTTCCGCGCTGGACATGGACTGGCGTCTGCGATTGCGCGCCGAGTTTCAGCAACGGTTGACCCAAGCCTGCATGGCGTGTGTGCTGGTGACGCACGACGAGACCGAGGCACGTGCCATGGCCCAACAAGGCTACCGATTGGGTCATGGCCAATTGAACCGAATTTGGTAAGAAAACGACCGCCAAGTCACCAGCCAACGAAGGTCAAAAACGCCACGGCCACATGGCCCCATCCTGCGAATGTGGAGACCCCACGCACCAAGTCAAGCGGAGCCAGTCGGTTGACCGGGAGGGGCAGGGCAGCACCGTGTTGCAGCAGGGTGCGACATGGGCTTGAGGGCGTGAGCCTGTTACACAGACCATGATTGGCAGACCTCTTGCCAGACGCGTTCCTGCACATGGGGTTGGTCGCATGCGACCACCTGCCGGTGGGGCATGGAGCGCAACCAGGTCAACTGACGTTTGGCCAGCTGGCGGGTGGCGGCCACCCCTGTTTCTCGAATTTTTTCAATAAAAAGAGGGTCTGTCGCTTTATTTTCAGGCAAACCTTGCTCTGAAAAAGGCAACCTGTTTTCCCAAACCTGCCGGTAACCCACGCAGCGCATGGAGGGCAAATCCGGGTGAAGGCCGGGTTGCTGCATCAAACCCAAGACTTCGGCCACCAGTCCCTGCGCCAGCATGTCATCAAACCGTTGGGCAATGCGGCTGTGTAGCCAAGCCCGATCGGTGGGTTCCAGGCTGATGACCGGCATGGTCAACGGGGTGGTCGACTGGCTTTTTTGCCGGGCGTGCAGAGCCGACATGGGCTGCCCGGTGGCGCGGTACACCTCCAGCGCCCGGCCAATGCGCTGACTGTCATTCGGGCTGAGGCGTTGAGCCGTGGGGGCGTCGACCAAGGCCAATTCCGCATGCAGAGCGGGCCAGCCCAGCTGTTTGGCTTCTTGTTCAATGCGCTCGCGCAGTGCAGGTTGGGCGGGTGGCAGGGCATCCAGGGGTTCCAGCAAGGCCTTGAGGTACAGCATGGTGCCGCCGACCAGCAGTGGGTGGCGGCCACGGGCCTGGATGTCGGCTATCAAACGTTGCGCATCGGTGGCGAATTCGGCGGCCGAATAACTTTGTGTGGGACTGCGGATGTCGATGAGGTGGTGCGGCACTTGAGCCTGCTCGGCTGCCGTGGGTTTGGCGGTGCCAATGTCCATGCCTCTATACACCAGGGCCGAGTCCATGCTGATGATTTCCAGTGGCACCCGATTGGCCAGCCACAACGCCAGGCCACTTTTGCCAGAGGCGGTCGGGCCCACCAATGCGATGGGTGGCGGTGGAGAAGTGAGGTGGCGGGTCATGACGAAGTCGGTCGGGCCATGGCGGTGGCGGGGTCTTCACGCTGCACCAGCGTCCAGGCAATGCCGGAAATACAAGCCGCCCAAAACCAAATGCCGTTGGTCAGTGGCAGGACGGTGCCGTCCATGCGCCAGCCCAGCCAGCTGCCCATGCCAAATGCCACCAGCATGGACATCAATCCACTCAAGGCCGATGCCGCCCCTGCTGCCTGGGGAAAAGGGCCTACAGAGCCCGCTTGCCCGCAGGGCTGGTGAATGCCATGGCCCAGCATGAACACACAAAATGGCAACAGGATGCCGAGCGTGGAGGTCAGGCCCATCCAGGGCAGCACACCCAGCACGCTGCCTCCCCCCAAGGTGAGAAAGCCGCCGAGCCACACCGTGCGCCTGACCCCGTGGCGGCTGAGCAAGCGGCGGCATAAAAATGTGCCCAGGATGTAGCTGCACGCCATGCACAGCAACACGGCACCGTATTCCACCCGGGACAAACCCAGCACCTGAATGAACACAAACGAAGACGATGCCAAAAACGTGAACAACCCTGCATAGGACAGAGTGGCCAGCAAGGCATAGGCCCTGAAGGTTGGATGGCGCACGATGCCCCACCAAGTGTGTGCCAGCAACCGCAACTCCAGTGCACGGGGGTTGGGCTGATGCAGTGTTTCAACGAACTGCCTGGCGATGACCAGCAACGCAAACGCCCCAAAAACCGCCACCGCTCCCAGTGCCACACGCCAGTTCCACAGGGTGGCCAGCACGCTGCCCAACGGGGCGCACAGTGCGGCAATGATGCCCAGCCCGCTCAAAGCCTTGCTCAGCACCCGGGCGCCTTCTTCGGGAGCATAGATGTCGCGCACGATGGCACGGCCTATCGTCACCGCTGCGCCCATGGCCACCCCTTGCAGGGCCCGCCAGGCTACCAGCCATTCCATGTGCGTGGCCCATACGGCCCCCACTGCGGCCACCACATACAGGCTCAGGCCGGTGAGCAACACTGGCCGGCGACCCAAACGGTCAGAAACCGGGCCCCACACCAGTTGCGACAGGCCAAACGCCAGCAGCATGCCCGACAGCGTGAGCTGCGCCTGTGCCACCGTACCGCCAATGTCTTGCGTGACGGCGGGTAATGCGGGCAGGTACAGGTCGGTGGTGACGGGCTGGATGCCCAGCAGCAGCGATAGCACGAACACCACGGTGACGTTGCTCATGGCGGTTTTTTGCATCAGCGTCCCCGCAGGAACAGGCCATCCAGTTCCTTGTGCGTGAGTTGGCGCCAGGTGGGGCGGCCGTGGTTGCACTGGTCGCTGCGCTCGGTGGCTTCCATCTGGCGCAGCAGGCCGTTCATCTCTTCCAGCGTCAGGCGGCGGTTGGCGCGCACGGCACCGTGGCAGGCCATGGTGGCCAGCAGTTCGTCCTGGGCGCGCTGCACCACGGTGGAGGCATCGTGCTGGGCCAGTTCGGCCAGCACGCTGCGGGCCAGCTCCGTGATGTTGCCGGTGGCGTTGCCTGTGGCCAAGGTGGCTGGAATGGCCCGGATGGCCAGGGTGCGGGCCGAAAACGGGGCCACATCCAACCCCAGTTGTTGCAGCACATCGGCTTGTGACTCGGCCACCGCCACCTCTGCGGGGGTGGCTGCAAACGTGACGGGAATGAGTAAGGGTTGGCTGGTCATGCGCTGGCCGCCTTCGCTCCATTGCTGCTTGAGGCCCTCGTAAACAATGCGCTCGTGGGCGGCATGCATGTCCACCAGCACCAGGCCCTGGGCGTTTTCGGCCAGGATGTACACGCCGTGCAGCTGGGCCAATGCCCGACCCAGCGGCCAGGTGGTGACGGCAGGCTCTGGTGCTGTTGGTGGTGCTTCAGAGGCAACGAATGCCACCGATGCCGCCTCTGTGGGTGGCTCGGAGGGGGGAGAAGCTGGCGCCCAAAGCTGCTGGAGGTCTTGGACCGAAAGCGCTTGACCACGGAATGCTGTTTTGTCAAAAACAATAGCACTCTGTTGTTGATAAACGGGCGGTGAAGGGTTGAAAGATCTGAAAGATGGTGGCGCATCACTGCCGATGCTGGACCCCAGGTTGGTGGGGAGGGTGGTCTGCGCAGCGGCTCGGGGCGCGGCCAGAGCGGCTTCCACCGCCCGGCGCACGGCCTGGTGAACCTCCCGGCTGTCGCGAAAGCGCACCTCGATTTTGGTGGGGTGCACGTTCACATCCACCTTGCCCGGGTCCAGCTCAATGAACAGCACATACACCGGCTGGCGGTGGCCGTGCAGCACGTCTTCATAGGCCGAGCGGGCGGCGTGGGTGATGACCTTGTCGCGCACAAATCGGCCATTCACATACGCAAACTGCTGATCGGCCCGCGAACGGGCGGCATCGGGCAAACCGGCACGGCCCCACACGCGCAAGCGTGGTCCGGTTGGTGAGGGGGCATCCGATGCGATGTCTGCAGGGACCGGAGCCGCCCAACCGGCCATGGAGGCGGTGTGGTCCACCGACACGCTCTGGTCCAGAAAGTCGGTGCCCAGCACGTCGGCCAGACGGGCCGAGAGGGCCGCAGCATCGGAACTCTGGGCGCGCCACTGTTCCATCAGCTTGCCTTCGTGCCACACCGCAAAACCCACCTCGGGGTGGGCCAGGGCGTGGCGGCGCACGGCTTCCAGGCAGTGGGCCAGCTCGGTGGCATCGGTTTTTAAAAATTTGCGCCGTGCCGGAGTGGCGTAAAACAGCTCGCGCACTTCCACGGTGGTACCCCGGGTGCGGGGGGTCGGTCGCAGTTCGCCGCTGATGGCGTGCAGCAACCAGCCGTGGGCGGCGTCGTCGTCGGTGCGGGTGAGGATGGACACCTCAGCAATGCTGGCAATGGCCGCCAGCGCTTCGCCTCTGAAACCCATGGTGCCCACGGATTCCAGATCAGAAAGGCTGCTGATTTTGCTGGTGGCATGGCGGCGCAGGGCCAGTGGCAGCTCTTCGCGCCGAATGCCCATGCCATCGTCTTCCACCGCTATCAGGCGCACGCCACCCGCTTGCAGCCGCAGGGTGATGTGGGAGGCCCCGGCGTCCAGCGCGTTGTCTACCAACTCGCGCACTACCGAGGCGGGGCGCTCCACCACCTCGCCCGCCGCAATCTGGCTGATGAGTTCGTCGGGCAGCTCGCAAATGGGGTTGCGGCCTGGGTGAGAAGAGGGGGGGGATGCAGTCACCGAGGGATTGTAGGCAGCCCCCGTATCATTCCAAGCCAAACCCGGCAGCGCTTGGCCCGCCTGGGTGACAGGGCTTCAATTCGATGGAACTGGTTGTTTTTTTGCTGGATTTTGTGCTCCATGTGGACCGCCACCTGGAGGCCTATGTGCAAACCTACGGTGCGTGGGTGTATGTGCTGCTGTTCGTCATTGTGTTTGTGGAAACGGGCCTGGTGGTGATGCCGTTCTTGCCTGGTGACTCGTTGCTGTTCATCGTGGGCGCACTGTCTGGCGCGGGCCTGATGAGCTGGCCACTGGCGATGGCGGTGTTGCTGGTGGCGGCCATTCTGGGCGACCAGACCAACTACACCATTGGCCGCTACGTCGGGCTCAAGGTGTTTCAGTGGGAGCAGTCCCGCTGGTTCAACCGCCGTGCGTTTGACCAGGCCCATGCGTTTTACGAGCGCTACGGCGGCGTCACGGTCATCTTGGCCCGGTTCTTGCCGTTCATTCGGACGTTTGCTCCGTTTGTGGCGGGCGTGGCCGCCATGACGCGCAGCCGCTTTACCCTGTTCAATGTGGCAGGCGGCATGTTGTGGGTGGTGGGACTGTGCGGCGCGGGGTACCTGTTTGGCAACCTGGCTTGGGTGCAGCAGAACCTGAGCAAGATCATATGGGCCATGATTTTTGTGCCCGGCATCCTGGCGATGTGGGGTGCGTGGCGCAGCAGCAGAAAGGTCACGGCGGCTGACTCTGTGGATTGAGCGGTGTATCGTTGCTGCTCCAGTTTGGCATCGCATCCCTTTCATGAGTGATCTGTTCTCGCTATCGGCCTTGTTTGGCACCCATCGCACTGTGACCTTGCGGACGGTGATGTTGGTGCGGGTCATGGCCATGGTGGCTGTGGTGCTGGTGTTGGTGTCGTGGTTGATGCTGGTGCTGGGTTTGCAGCCGCTGACCGAGCAGGCGGCCCGATCTGCCTTCCAGGCGGTGAGCGGGCAGGTCGTGACCAAGCTGGAGGCCATGGAGGCTGGCACCCGTCGGACCCTGCTGGCAGGGCAAAGCTGGTGGCGCTTGGCCCGACCGGAGGTCGATGATCCCGCGGTGTTCAATGGATTTTTTCTGCCGCTGGTGCAGGCTGATCCTTTGGTGACATCGGTGGTGGCTGGAACCGAAGAAGGGAAAGCCTGGCTGCTGTTGCAGCAATCCGATGGGGGGTGGCGTAACCGTCTGACCGATGTGCAACGCTGGGGGGCGGAGCAATGGATGGTGCAAACGGCACCCAACGGGACTGTCAACCGCTTTCCGTTGCAGCAGGACTACGATGCCCGCAGACGCCCCTGGTACGTGGCAGCAACCGACCTGACTCATGCCCAGGAACTGGCATGGACCGAGCCCTATCGCTTTCTTTCTACCCAGGAGTTGGGGGTGACTGCGTCGATCTGGCTCAGCGAGGCAGATGGCCAGCGTTTTGGGGTGCTGGGGCTGGATTTGCGCCTGCAGGACCTTTCCACCGTGACCGAAGGCGCCCGTGTGGGGCGCAACGGCCTGGCCTGGCTCATGACCCAGGACGGACGGTTGCTGGCCTTGCCCCCCCGTCCGACCGACGCCAGTACGTCGGAATGGTTGGGTTGGCTCATGACCCCCGCCTCCGAGTTGCCCTTGCCTGTGGTGGGTGAGGCATTGCAGGCTTGGATGCAGCAGGGACGTCCGGTCGATGATGTGTCGGAGTTTGTCCATGAGGGGTTTTACTGGCTGGTGAGTGCCACGTCATATCAGTTGGGCAGGCACCGCTGGTGGGTGGTGACGACTGCCCCGCAAGCGGACTTTGCGCCAGGTTGGCAGCGAGTGGTTGCACTGATGGTCGCGGTCTGGCTGGTGTTGCTGTTTCCCCTGGCGTGGGTGGTTCGCTTGCAGGCGCGTAGCATCGTTCGCCCACTGGAGGCCATGGCCCGGGAAAGTGCACGCATTGGCGAGTTGAACTTTGAACCCGCCGAGGCAGTACCCCAGAGCCATGTGCTGGAAATCGAACAACTGCGTGATGCGCAGAACCACACCCGCCAGTTGTTGAAAGAGCACCAAGGGGCTTTGGAGGAGCAGATCCATCAGCTGGAGCATGCCAGGGACGAAATCCACCAGTTGGCTTTTTATGATCCTCTGACGCGTTTGCCCAACCGCCGCCTGTTTACCGACCGGTTGCAGCTGGCGCTGGCGCGGGCGCAGCGCTCGGGGCGCTGGGGGGCGGTGTTGTTCATCGATCTGGATAACTTCAAAACCCTGAATGACACCCTGGGTCATCCAGTTGGCGATGGATTGTTGCAATCCGTGGCCCAACGGTTGCTGAGCTGCGTGCGCCACAGCGATACCGTTTCCCGTTTCGGTGGCGACGAGTTTCTGGTCATGCTGGAAAACCTTACCGCGACGGAGGCCACCACCTCTAAGGGACAAGCAGAATTTGAAGCTGGCAAAGTGGCCCTCAAAATCCAGACTGAATTGGCGCAACCTGTACCCATTGCCGAGCTGGAGTTTGTGTGCACCCCCAGTCTGGGGGTGGTGTTGTTTGATGGCTCTGAAAGCAGCGCTGACCTCATCAAATGGGCCGACATGGCCATGTATCAAGCAAAAGCTGCGGGGCGAAATGCAGTGCGATTTTTCGACCCCGCGTTCCAAGAACAGGCTGAGGCACGTGTCACGCTGGAAGGTGAGCTCCGACAAGCCATCCGTGATCAGGCCTTCCAAATGTGGCTTCAGCCGCAGTTCGACGCTAGCCGAAAGGTGGTTGGCGCAGAGGCGTTGCTGCGTTGGCCCCGTTTGGAACGGGGTTGGGTCAGCCCAGGAGAATTCATTCCTGTGGCAGAGTCTTCAGGTCTGATTGTCGAGCTGGGTGAATGGGTGCTGTCACAGGCTTGCAGTCAATTGGCGCTGTGGGCACAGGATGATCGTACCCGGCACTGGACCTTGTCGGTCAACGTCAGTGCCCGCCAGTTCCGTCACCCAAAATTCGTGGCCCATGTGCAGCACACTCTGGCCCAAACCGGAGCACCGGCGGACCGGCTGCGGTTGGAGCTCACCGAAAGCCTGCTGCTGGAAGATGTGCAGCAGACCATTGAGCGAATGACCTTGTTGCGCAACCAGGGTGTGGTGTTCTCGCTTGACGACTTTGGCACTGGCTATTCCTCGTTGGCCTACCTGAAGCAATTGCCGTTTGTTGAGCTGAAGGTGGATCAATCGTTCGTGCGGGACATGATCGACGATCCCAGCGATGCAGTGCTAACCCGTACCATGATTGCTTTGGCACATGCCCTGGGGTTGGTGGTGCTGGCCGAAGGGGTAGAAACTGAGGCGCAGTGGCAAGCGCTGGAGCAGCAAGGATGCGATTTGTTCCAGGGCTATCTGGTTGGACGCCCCATGGATCTGGCCACTTTCAATCAGCGGCTGTTGCCTGCCCATGAAGCGGAGGTGATTACTGGTCGTCTCTGACGCGGGTGACCAGATTCACGCCGAGTTCATTGACCAGGCGAACCAGGTTGCGTTCCAGTTGAGTGGGCATGCGATCGAATTCAATGCCAAGCTGCAGAACTTCTGGTTGCAGCAGTGCACCTACTGCGGCCAATGCCGCATCGCGTGATGGGGGTGCCCCTGCGGCGGCAACGGTCCGGGCGGCTGACGCTGTGCGTGAGAACATGGTGTTGCCGGGCCGCGCTGGGGGGGCGACGGGTTTGGTTGGCTGAGGGACAGGTGCCAGAAGTTTGCTGAGGCCAGGTGGCGCCATGCGCACATGGCGAACCAGCATGTCCACTTTGAAAACATCGTGTGTGGCGTGCGGGCCGAGTTTCACGGTGGCACCCGTGAACCGTTTGCCCATGTGGACAGCCTCAAGAGGTGCCCTGACCAACACTGCCATGCCACCGCAGCTCAAGTCCAGCGCTCTGAGATTTTCCAGATGGCGGAAACCGGACTTGAGGGTGATCAAAATGCCCATGGATGTGGGCACAGGAACTCTAAAGCTGTCGCGTCGTTGAAGTCGATATAGCCTGAAAGGGAGTCGAACGGTCAGAACCGAGGGGCGTCCGTTTTCACCCCGTTCGGTATCCAGTGTCTCGCATTCGAACGTGACGATCACACCCTGCACGCGAACAGATCCCCGCAGAGTCAGACCACGACCCACGAATGGTGCGTCGTGGGGCAGATCCAGTTCCATGGTCTGGAGGGTTTCATTGGCGTCGTTGATCCGTGCGGTGCTGTTGACAACCACATCTGGTGGGTCACCTGGGCGCTGATTCACGATCACCACGGTGACCACTTGTCGCGAGTCGCAAATTTGCCTGACCCAATTCAGGCTTTCAGCAAAATTGTCGATGCGGTAGCTTGCGTCCCCAAGGTCACCCGCGATCAAAGACAGTGCTTCTGGCGAGATGTCTCTGGCCAGTGGATCTGTGTCGGGGAAATCGCTGTCGGAAAAGCCTTCGTTGGCTGCACCGTCAGATGGGGAGTGGGCGTTCATGGCGCGACATTTTAAGGACGCTTCGATTCGTCAAGCAGCGTTTCATGCGCAAATTGGAGCTACAGCTCTCCGAAATGGAACAGAGTTTGTTGATTTCCAGAGATACGTTGCACCTGCACCTTGGCCGCAAAATGCCTGCACACCATGAATTCATCCCATTCCTTCCCCTCCGTCGCAGCCTCAGACCTGTCTGCCGAGGCGCAGTTCTACCGGCGCGTGCAGCAAATCACCAGCCGCATCCATGGCACAGGTCACCTCGACCAGCTCATGCTGGAGTCGGCTGCCGACATCTGCGAGCTGCTCCAGGCCGATCGGCTGACGCTGTATGCCGTGTCAGCCGATGGCCAGCACATTGTGTCGCGCATCAAAACCGGACTGAATCTCACGAGGGATATTCGGCTACCGGTAAACCTGCAAAGCCTGGCCGGGTTTGTGGCTGTCAAACGCCGTGCACTGGCCATCCGCGATGTGTACGACGCTGCCGAACTGGCCGCCATTGACCCGCGCCTGACCTTCCAGAAAGAGGTGGACCGTCGCACCGGCTTTCGCACCCGGCAAATGATGGTGGCCCCCATTGCTGACGGCACCCTGGTGTTGGGGGTGCTGCAAGTCATCAACCACCGCCAGGGCGGCGCGTTTGGCCCGTTGGCGCTGGATGCAGTGGCCGAGCTTTGCAAAACGCTAGCGGTGGCCATGCAGCGGCTGCAGCAAGCCGAGCAAGGTGGCAGTTTGCAACGCACCTCCAAATACGGGGCACTGCTGGCGCAAGGTGTGTTGACGCCTGCCGAGCTACAAGCCGCCATGCAAGCCGCCCGCGAACGCGGGCAACCGCTCGAAACCGTGCTGCTGGCCGACCTGAAGCTGCAACCCGCCCAACTGGGCAACGCACTGAGCCGGTTTTTTGGTGTGCCCTATGCCGCCCACCAACCGGGTCGGGTGCGCAACGAGGCCTTGCATGGCCGGGTGAAGAAAGACTATGTGCAGGGCCACCACTGGCTGGCGTTGGAAAGCACGCCCGATGGCCTGTTGGTGATGTGCCTGGACCCGGAAGAGGTCCAGCACGACCGCTGGGTGCCGCAGCTCTACCCCCAGTTCAAGCAGTTTGTGTATGCCGTCACCACCCAGGTGGACTTTGAGCAGACGGTGGCCCAGCTGTATGGCGGCGCACCGGTTGCCGCATCCATTGGCGACATGCTGGCTGACCTGCATGCCGCAGCCGACACCGATGCCGCAGACGACGGCGAACACGAGGCCCAGGCCTCTGCCGCTGCGGCTGACAACGAGCTGGTGAAGTTCGTCAACAAGCTCATTCTGGATGCGCACCAGCAAGGCGCTTCGGACATTCACATCGAACCCCTGCCGGGCCACCAGAACACGGGGGTGCGGTTTCGCATCGATGGCTCGCTGGTGCCCTATGTGGAAGTGCCGGCCAGCTACCGCCAGGCGCTGGTCACGCGCATCAAGATCATGTGCGACCTGGACATTTCAGAAAAGCGCAAACCCCAGGACGGCAAGATCAAGTTCAAACGCTTTGGCCCGCTGGACATCGAGCTGCGGGTGGCCACACTCCCCTCGGCGGGCGGGGTGGAAGACGTGGTGCTGCGCATTCTGGCTGCTGGCGAGCCCATTCCCATGGCCCAACTGGGCCTGAGCGCGCACAACCAGGCGCAACTGGAACGCACCGTGGCCCAGCCGTATGGGCTGTTCTATGTGTGCGGGCCCACCGGCTCGGGCAAAACCACCACGCTGCATTCCATCCTCAAGCACCTGAACACGCCAGACACCAAAATCTGGACGGCGGAAGACCCGGTGGAAATCACCCAGAAGGGGTTGCGCCAGGTGCAGGTCAACCGCAAGGCGGGCATCGACTTTGCGCTGGTGATGCGGGCGTTTCTGCGGGCCGACCCCGACATCATCATGGTGGGCGAAAGCCGCGACCAGGAAACCGTGCGCATGGGCATCGAGGCTTCGCTCACCGGGCATCTGGTGTTTTCAACCCTACACACCAACTCGGCCCCCGAATCCATCACTCGCCTGCTGGACATGGGGATGGACCCCTTCAACTTTGCCGATGCGCTGCTGGGCATCCTGGCCCAGCGCCTGGCCAAACGCCTGTGCGCCTGCAAGCAGGCCTACGAACCTGACGACGCCGAGCTGGATACCTTTGTGCGCGAATACGCCACCGATTTGCAGGCCACCCGCACCTGGAGCAGCGACCCGCAAGGCGAGCGGGATGCCCTGTTGGCCGACTGGCGCGCACGTTATGGCGTGGTGTCTGGCTTCCAATCTGGCACCCCACCTGGAGCCGACAAGCGCTTGGTGTTCTACCGCGCGGTGGGGTGTGAAACCTGCCGGGGCAGCGGCTACAAAGGCCGTGTGGGCCTGCACGAGCTGCTGGTGGCCGACGACACCGTGCGCCACCTCATCCAGCAACGCGCCCGTGTGGCCGAGGTGTTTGCCGCTGGCGTGGAAGGGGGCATGCGCTCGCTCAAGATGGATGGCATGGAGAAGGTGCTGGCTGGCCTGACCGACTTGCCTCAGGTGCGCAAGGTGTGCATCAAATAATCAATAAAAATCATTTTGTCGATTGATTCATCAAGAAAGTTTGCTATTGATTCAAGGAGTCTGGCATGGCGCTTGAATGGAGCACGGTGCTGCACAGCTTTCTGTCGGCCCTGGGGTTGGGGCTGCTGATCGGGGTGATTCGCGAGCGGCGGCGGGGCAACAGCCGCGAGATGGGCGGCACCCGAACGCATGCGTTGGTGGCGGTGGTGGGGTTTGTGTCCTGGGGCATGGGGCTGCCGGTTTTTGTGGCTGCCTTGACCCTGGTGGGCTTGTTGACGGTGGTGGGTTACTACCTGAGCACCGCCAACGACAAAGGCCTCACCGGCGAAGTGGCCCTGCTGGCCTCCATGGTGCTGGGCGGGCTGGCGTTTCAGCAATCGCAACTGGCGGTGGCGGTGGGGGTGGTGTGCGCCATCTTGCTGTACGCCAAGCAGCCCTTGCACCGCCTGAGCCGGGACTTTCTGGATGAGCGCGAACTGCAGGACGCCCTCATGCTGGCCGCTGCCGCGCTGGTGGTGTTGCCGCTGCTGCCTCAGGGCGCGGTGGACCCGTGGGGCGTGCTCAAACCCTACACACTGTGGCGCATTGTGGTGCTGGTGATGGCAGTGGGGCTGGTGGGGCATGTGGCCATGCGGGCGGTGGGGGTGCGTTGGGGATTGCCGCTGGCCGGGTTTCTGTCGGGGTTTGCGTCGTCCACCGCTGCGGTGGCGGGCATGGGGCAGCAGGCCAAAGCCCAACCCGAATTGGCCGGGCCTGCCGCGGCGGCGGCGCTGTTGTCGAATGTGTCGTCGGTGTTGCTGCTGGGTGGGGTGGTGGCTGCCGCATCTGCCGAGTTGGCGCGCGCCATTTTTTGGCCTTTGGCTGCTGCGTTGGTGGCATTGGTGGGTCAGGCCGCCTGGTGGTTGAAGCGGGCGCCTCAGTCGGTACAGGCCCCCCGGGGCCAGAACGTGCAAATGTTCCATTTTTCCCAGGCGCTCCTGCTGGTTGGGTTGATTGCCGGGGTTTCGGTTTTGGCGGCATGGCTGGGTCAGGTGTATGGCGATGCCGGGGTGCTGGTGGCCTCCATCCTGGTGGCGCTGGCCGAGATTCATGCCGCAGCGGCAGGTTTGGCCCAGGTCACGGCCAATGGCAGCATGGCGATGCACACGGCAGCCTGGGGGTTGGCGGGTGTGCTGGGTGCCAGTGCGGTGGCCAAGTCCGGCCTGGCATGGGCCAGCGGTGGTGCTGCCTATGGTGCCCGGGTGGCTTCTGGGTTGGCGGTGATGGTGGGGGTGTTTGGCGCGGGGTTGGTGTTGACATAGGGCGGGTAGCCCATGCCCAGCTCGGCGTCACGAAGGCGTCACACGAGGTGCAGAGACTCCCGGTTTTTCCACCTTCTTGCGTCCTCCCATGCGTACCTTTGCCTTGTCTGCACTCGCACTTTCTGTCTCGTTGGCCCTTTCGGCGTGTGGTGGTGGCAGCGATTGGCCCACCAAGTCCACTCTGGCTGTGATCGGCGATGTGCCGTATGGCACCACCCCCACCGACACGGCGCAGTTGACCTTGCATCCGAATTTCATCAGTGCCATCAATGCGGATACCGATTTATCCGCAGTGCTTCATGTGGGTGATATCCATTCCGGCAAGAGTTACTGCACGCAGGCCTACAACCAAACCATTTTCGACCACTGGAAGGCGTATCGCATGCCGCTGGTCTACACGATTGGCGACAACGAGTGGGCCGATTGCCACAAGAAAGCCGAGGGCGGTGGCCTCTACAACAGCACCACAGGGGTCATCGACTATGTGCTGGACAGTGCGGGTCAACCGGTGGACTACGCCAAGGGCGATCCGATGGCCAATCTGGCGCTGGTGCGTTCCATGTTTTTCTCCAAACCTGGGCAAACGCTAGGTGCGGCCATGACCGTTCACACGCAGGCGCAGGAATTCGATGCAGGTTTTCCCAAGGACGCCGCTTTTGTGGAAAACACCTGGTTCCTGAAATCGGGGGTGGTGTTCGTGAACCTGAACGTGCCGGGTGGCTCCAACAACAACACCGACCCTTGGTACGGGGTGCCCACTCTGTCTGCAGCACAAACTCAGGAAGTGGCCGACCGCACTGCGGCCAACCTGCGCTGGCTCAGCCAGGCCTTCACCCAGGCTGCCAACGGAGGGGTCCTTGGCGTGGTGGTTCAGTTTCAAGCCGATGTGTGGGACGTGGATGGCAAAGATTCGGCGCACCTGACGGGCTATAAGTCGTTGGTGGATGCGCTGGCCACCCAGACCAAGACCTTGGGCAAACCCGTGCTGCTGCTCAACGGCGATTCACACCTGTACCGTTCCGACAATCCACTGCAAAAAGGGGCCAAGTGCGTGAGCGAGGCCACATCCGGAGCCCCTGTGGCCGCCTGTGCCACAGACGACTACATCGCTCAGCCCAATGGCTATGACGTACCCAATTTCCATCGCGTGGTGGTGCATGGCAGCACCACGCCGCTGGAATACCTGAAGCTCACCATCGACCCGTTGGCCAATGCCGCCAACGGGGCCGATGCATTTGGCCCCTTCAGCTGGAAACGCGTGCAACCGGCCCTGTGAGGTTGGGCCAACAACGCCCGATCAACGCCGGATCAATGCCGGATCAATGCCGGATCAATGCCGGAGCAAAGCCCGCGCGGTTTCCCGTACCACGTTGGCAATGAGTGTGGTGTCGGCCTGGGGTTCCAGGTCGGCTGGGCTACCTTTGGCACCGGTGGCTTTGGTGACCAGGGTTTGGTTGTGGGATTCAACCAGGTACTCAGCCGTGCACACCCGGCAATACAACCGGTGGCCGGGTTGGGTGGCCCGGTTGAGCACGATGGTGGGGCCGCACATGCCGCAGCTGTGCAGCGGAATGCCTTTGTCGCTGTGGCCCACGATGTGATCGAGCTGCCCGGCCTGACCCAGCGCAATGAGGTGCTGGCCGTATTCCGCATCGAATTGCTTCCCGGAACATTCGGCCACGATGCCCAGGGCCTTGGCAATCGGCATGCCTTGGCGGTAGGGGCGGTTGCTGGTCATGGCATCGAAGGCATCGCACACGCCCACAATGCGCGCGTCCACCGGAATGGCTGCGCCGCTCAGGCCGCGCGGGTAGCCTTTTCCGTCGGGGGTTTCGTGGTGGGCGCGAACGGCGGCCTCCGCCAGTGCGGCCAACGGATGTGATGCCAGCATGCGCCAGCCCACATCGGGGTGGGTTTGGATGACGGCGAATTCCTCGTCGGTCAGCCGGTCTTTTTTGCCCAGAATGTGATCGGGGATGCTGATTTTTCCCAGATCGTGCAAAAAGCCGCCGACGGTGATGCGGGCCACATCCGACTCCGGCAGCCCAGCCTGCTGGGCCACCAGCCGGGACAACCGAGACACCCGCCACAAATGCCCACCGGTGTAGGGGTCGCGGGCTTCGACCATCCAGGCCATGACCAACAGGGTGGAGAGCAAGTCTTCCCGTTCGCGTTGCGCGTTGCGGTCGGTGTGGCCCAGCAGGCGGTTGATGGTGTCCAGGAGGCTCATGATCGGTGCTGCGGTGGGGTGAAAGGGTGGCGCTCAGTATCGCTCCAGCGCTTTGGTCACATAGTCGCGCTTGACGGTGGGCCGAGGTACCTTCAGGCTGAAAAAACCGCGCACATCGTCTTCCACGCACATGCCGTGCATGTAGTTGTAAATGGCTTTTTTCAGGCCTGCGCCCAGGGTGTCGTGGTCCACCCCGGTGGGGTCGGTAAAGCCCACGTCGTTGCGGGCAAAGGTCAGCGGCTGGCCGTTGGTGTTCCGTGGTGGCTCAGGCAGGGGCAGCAGCTTCACGCCATAGTCCGAAGGGCTCTGCCCCACGGGTGAATGCACGGTACAGGTGAAGCGGTGCCAAAAGCCGCTTTGGATGCAACCGGCCTCGAACAACTGGCGCACGTATTCCAGCGCGTCCACCGTGTCTTGCACCGTCTGGGTGGGAAAGCCATACATCAGGTAGGCGTGCACCAGCACCCCGGCATCGGTGAAGGCGCGGGTCACACGGGCCACCTGGGCCACGTCCACGCCTTTTTTCATGAGCTTGAGCAGCCGGTCAGAGGCCACTTCCAACCCACCCGAGACGGCGATGCAGCCGCTGTCGGCCAGCAACTCGCACAGCTCGGGCGAAAAGCTCTTTTCAAACCGGATGTTGCCCCACCAGCTGATGCCCAGCTGGCGGCGAATGAGTTCTTCGGCCAGCGCTCGCAGCACCTTGGGCGGAGCGGCTTCGTCCACGAAGTGAAAGCCGGTCTGGCCGGTCTCAAGCACGATTTTTTCAATGCGGTCCACCAGCGTGGCGGCGGTGGCGGTTTCGTAGCGGCCGATGTAGTCCAAGCCCACATCGCAGAAGCTGCATTTCTTCCAGTAGCAGCCGTGGGCCACCGTCAGCTTGTTCCAGCGCCCGTCGCTCCAGAGCCGGTTCATGGGATTGAGCAGGTCCAGCAGGCTGAGGTAGCGGTCCAGTGGCAGGCCGTCCCAGGTGGGGGTGCCCACTTGCTCAAAGGGTACGTCGGATTCGGTGCCGGGCACGTACACCACGCGGGGCTGCGTGGTGGCTGAACCTGTGGGGGCGGTTGTGGGTGTGGCTTTCGCCGAGGCTGCATCTCCTGCGCTGCGGTAGAACGTCCGAACCAACTGTTCACGCGGTCGCTCCCCGGCCAGGTGGCTCAGCAGCGCCAGCAGCGGGCGTTCGCCGCTGTCCAGCGTCACGAAATCGAAGTAGTCAAACACCCGGGGTTCGGCCAGTTCGCGCAGCTCGGTGTTCACATAGCCGCCCCCCAGCACAGTGATGGCGGTGGGGTCTGCCGCTTTGATGGCCTGTGCCATGCGAAACGCCGCATACACCGAACCCGGGAACGGAACCGACAGCAACACCACCGTGGGATGTTTTTTTTCTATAGCTGAAAAATCAATGAATTCAAGCGGTAAAGCATTGAAAACCTTCAATGTTTCTTCCGTCAACAGCGTGTCGATGAGGTGGGGCCGTTCCGAGGCCTGGGCCAGCGCCTGGGCCAGCGGTTCGAAGCTGGCCTGGGCGGCGGCCAGTTTTTCGCCGTAGCGCACAAATTCAAAGCGGGGGTCGATGGCGTCTTTCAGCACATCGCCCAGGTCGTTCAGGTACAGCGTGGCCAGGTGGCGGGCGCGGTCGTGCAGGCCCAGGGCACCAAAAGCCCAGCCCAGCGGGTCGCCGCTGCCGTCGTCGGGGTGCTGGTCCAGGGTGGCG
>Ga0228698_1000056_pt1 | contig 110155 bp, 101 predicted proteins | sample McNCre117_Aug_MG_FD_178015 | JGI IMG/M metagenome (GOLD analysis project Ga0228698, IMG submission 178015) | Freshwater microbial communities from McNutts Creek, Athens, Georgia, United States - 1-17_Aug_MG | ecosystem: Environmental > Aquatic > Freshwater > Creek | place: USA: Georgia...
ACTCGGCCCGTGAAACGGCCTGCGATTTCTCGATCCATCCCTCGCCGCTGACGAGAGGGCGGCAACCCTCTCCCAGCGGTTCCAGTTTCGCCTGTCAGGCACGGAAATTCATAAGACAAGCGGATTTGCATGCTGCGGCCCGTCCCCCCCAGAGTGCTCAGGGGCCCGCTCAATCGCCGCACGGGCTTATCGCATATTTCAACCTGATCCAGTCAGGTTGAAATCCGCTCTAATCCGCGGCGGTACGGGTTCCGAAGCGATAGGCATGGGCGGGATAGACGCCCAGAATCCGCACCTCGCGCGAGAAGAATTCCAGCTCTTCCAGGGCATGGCGCAGGCCGATATCGTCGGGATGGCCCTCGACATCGGCATAGAACTGAGTCGCCGCGAAGGTGCCGCCCACCTGATAGCTTTCCAGCTTGGTCATATTGACGCCGTTGGTGGCAAAGCCGCCCAGCGCCTTGTACAGCGCCGCCGGGACATTGCGCACCCGGAAGATGAAGGTGGTCACGCTGGGCACCGACTTGGGCGGTGGCGGGGCCGCATCGCGGGACATCACCAGGAAGCGGGTGGTGTTATGCTCGGCATCCTCGATATTGGCGGCCAGCGACTCCAGGCCATAGATCTCGCCCGCCAGCTCCGAGGCGATGGCGGCCAGCGACTTGTCGCCCTTGGCGGCCACTTCGGCGGCGGACCCGGCGGTATCGGCGGCCACCACCGGCTTCAGGCCGTTCTGTCCCAGGAAGATGCGGCACTGGCCCAACGCATGAACGTGGCTTTTCACGATCTTGATATCGGATAGCTGGGTGCCCGGCAGCACCAGCAGATGATGGTTCACCGGCTGGAAATGCTCGCCGATGATATGCAGCTTCGAGCCCGGCATCAGATAATGGATATCGGCCACACGCCCGGCGATGGAGTTCTCGATGGGGATCAGGGCCAGCTTGGCACGGCCCTCGGTCACCGCCGCGAAGGCGTCCTCGAAGGCCGGACAGGGCAGCGGCTGCATCTGGGGAAACGCCGCCTTGCAGGCCAGATGACTATAGGCTCCGGGCTCGCCCTGAAAGGCGATGGCGTTGGCGGAAACGATGCTGTCGGACATGATCTAAGACTCAGTGCAACCGGTCGAGAATTTGGCGGGCGCGTTCCAAGTCGGCCTGGGTATCCACCCCCAGCGGCACCGTCTCGACCAGAGCCGCGTCGATGCGCATGCCGTTTTCCAGGGCACGCAGCTGCTCCAGCTTTTCGCGCCGTTCCAGCACGCCCTGGGGCAGCTTGACGAAGCGTTCCAGCGACGAGCGGCGGAAACCATAGAGGCCGATATGGTGATAAAGCGGGCCATCGCCAGTGGGAACCTGGGCGCGGCTGAAATAGACCGCGCGGCCGATCCGCTGCCCCTCCTCCAGCGACACCACCGCCTTGACCACATTGGGGTTATGGCGTTCGGCATCGTCGGTGATCTCGACCACCAGGGTCGAGATATCCACGTCCGGATTTTCCAAGGGCGCGAAACAGCTGCGGATCACCGCCGGAGCGATGGCCGGCAGATCGCCCTGGACATTGATCACGGCGTTGAAATTGCCTTCGGGATCGAACAGCCGCAACGCCTCATACACCCGATCCGAGCCCGAGGGATGATCGGGGCGGGTCAGCACGGCATTGCCGCCGGCCTTGGTCACCGCATCAGCGATCTGTTGCTCGCCGCAGGCCACCACCACCGGCCCGATGGCGGCGGCGACGGCACGACGCCAGACATGGACGATCATCGGTTCGCCATGAATATCGGCCAACGGCTTGTTGGGCAGACGGGTCGCGGCCAGACGGGCCGGAATGATGACGACGGGATTCAAGGTGGAGGACATCGCACACAGCCATCATAGGGAAAAGCGGGTTAACCATATAACGACCCGTTCAGGCGGGAAACCCTGTTTAAAAATCTTTTGCCCCTCAAGCGCCGGGCGGGCGCATCCGCTCGCTTGGCTTTCCTCCGCTAAAGCTTGGTTTATGTTTAAGTCCCTCAAGCGCCGGGCGGGCGCATCCGCGCCCTTGGCTTTCCTCCGCTAAAGCTTCGGCGGCCTCAACGGCCTAGTCGCGCTGTGCGCTCCGGTTATGTTTAGGTCCCTCATGGCAAGCCGCCTCCTAGTGAAGCGTTCGAGGTGGAATTCCGCCCCGCCCCAGGGCAATATCCCAGATAACCGGATCAATGCCTTAAGGGATACCGATGAGCTTTGCCGTTCCCCAAGCCTATATCACCCTGGCCCACGCCCTGGCCGATGCCGCCGGAGCCGTGATCAGCGGCTATTACCGCACGCCGGTGACGGTGTTCGACAAGTCGGACGAAAGCCCGGTGACGGTGGCCGACCGCGAGGCAGAAAGCGCCATGCGGGCCCTGATCAACAGCCAGGCGCCCGGCCATGGCATCTATGGCGAGGAATGGGGGGTCGAGAACCCCGACGCCGAATGGGTCTGGGTGCTGGACCCGGTGGACGGCACCAAGGCTTTCATCTCGGGCCAGCCCTCGTTCGGCACCCTGATCGCGCTTCTGCACAACGGCCTGCCGGTGCTGGGGATCATCGATCAATGTATCTCGAAGGAACGCTGGCTGGGGGTGGCGGGGCAGCCTTCAACCCTGAACGGCAAGCCCATCGCTGTCCGCGATTGCCCCGAGCCCAAGCTGGCGACCCTGTTCGCCACTGCGCCCGAGATGTTCAAGGGCGCGGATGAAATCGCCTGGGAGCGGCTGCGCCGTCAGGTCAAGCTGCCGCGCTACGGCACCGATTGCTATGCCTATGGCCTGCTGGCCTGCGGCTTCGTCGATCTGGTGGTCGAGGCCTCGCTGCAGCCCTATGACTATTGCGCCCTGGTGCCCATCGTCGAGGGCGCGGGCGGCATCATGACCGACTGGCAAGGCGGACGGCTGAGCCTGAAATCCGACGGCCGCGTGGTCGCCGCCGGGGATCGTGGCTGTCACGCCAAAACCCTGACGGTTCTGGCCGGAGCATAAGGATATGCGCATGCTGCTGACTGCCCTGGTGGTCTATCTGGTCGCCGCCAATGCCGATGCCGAAACCCTGACCGGCATCGCCATGCATGGTCAGGCCAAGTACGCCGCCAATTTCGACCATTTCGACTATGTGAACCCCAACGCCCCCAAGGGCGGAACCCTGCGCGAAGGGGTCGTGGGCAATTTCGACAGCTTCAATCCCTTCATCGTCAAGGGCATGGCGGCCGACACCAACGGCCTGTTCGAAAGCCTGATGACCCATTCCGCCGACGAGCCCTTCAGCGAATACGGCCTGATCGCCGAAAGTATGGAAGTCCCCGCCGACCGCAGCTGGGTGGTGTTCAATCTGCGGCCCCAGGCCCGCTTCCATGACGGCAGCCCGATCACCGCCGACGATGTGCTGTTCTCGTTCGACACCCTGCGCTCCAAGGGCTCGCCCAACTACCGCGCCTATTATCAGGCGGTGAGCAAGGTCGAGAAGCTGTCCGACCGCAAGGTGCGCTTCTCCTTCGCCGCCGGCGACAACCGCGAGATGCCGCTGATCATCGGCGAGCTGCCGGTGCTGTCGAAAAAATACTGGTCCGCCCGCAAGTTCGAGGAAACCAGCCTGGAGCCGCCGCTGGGCAGCGGCCCCTATAAGGTGGAAAGCTTCGAAGCCGGGCGCACCGTCACCCTGACGCGGGTCAAGGACTATTGGGGCAAGGATCTGCCGGTCAATAAGGGCCTTTATAACTTCGACCATATCCGCGTCGATTATTACCGCGATTCCACCGTGGCGCTGGAAGCCTTCAAGGCCAGCGAATACGACATCCGCCGCGAGAACGAATCGAAGAAATGGGCCACCGCCTATGACTTCCCGGCCGTGAAGTCCGGTCAGGTCAAGGTCAAGACCTTCGAGAACCAGCGCCCCACCGGCATGCAGGCCTTTGCCTACAACCTGCGCCGCCCGCTGTTCCAGGACCCCAAGGTCCGCCAGGCGCTGGCCTATGCCTTCGATTTCGAATGGTCCAACAAGAACCTGTTCTATGGCCAGTACGAACGGACCAAGAGCTTCTTCTCCAATTCCGATCTCGCCTCGTCCGGCCTGCCCGGCCCCGAGGAGCTGAAACTGCTGGAGCCCCTGAAGGACAAGCTGCCTCCGGAAGTCTTCACCAAGGACTATCAGCCGCCCACCACCGACGCCAGCGACGGCAGCATCCGCCAAAACCTGCGCACCGCCGCCCAGCTGCTGCGGGACGCCGGCTGGGAGGTCAAGGACGGCAAGCTGGTGAACGGCAAGACCGGCCAGCCCTTCGCCTTTGAGATCCTGATCGATCAGCCCGCCTGGGAACGCATCGTCCTGCCCTTCGTCGAAAATCTGAAGCGCCTGGGCGTGCAGGCCAGCCTGCGCTCGGTGGATGTGGCCCAGTACAAGAACCGTATCGACAATTTCGACTATGACATGATCGTCAATGTCTGGGGCGAGAGCGAATCGCCGGGCAACGAGCAGCGGGAATTCTGGGGCAGCGAAGGCGCCGACCAGCCCGGCAGCGCCAATCTGGCGGGCATCAAGAACCCGGCCATCGACGCCCTGATCGACAAGCTGGTCTCGGCTCCCGACCGCGAGGCGCTGGTGATCCGCGCCCATGCCTTGGACCGCGCCCTGCTGTGGAATCACTATGTCATTCCCCACTGGCACCTGACCTATGACCGCGTCGCCTATTGGGACAAGTTCGGCATCCCCGCCGTGATCCCCCGCCAAGGCGTGCAGATGGATGCCTGGTGGATCGATCCGGCCAAGGCGAAGGCCAAGTAATGCCGATAAGCCGCATCCATAATTCCTCCCTCCCCCTGGTGGGGAGGGCTGGGGTGGGGGGAGCCCCCTTCAGCTCCACCCCCACCCCCGGCCCCTCCCCACAAGGGGGAGGGGAGGTTCCCGCATGATTGCTTACATCGCCCGCCGCCTGATGCTGATCCCCCTGACCTTGCTGGGGATCATGGCGGTGAATTTCATCTTCGCCCAGCTGGCTCCCGGCGGGCCGGTCGAGCAGATGCTGGCCAAGGCGCAGCAGCAGACCGTATCGGCCACCGCCCGCATTTCCGGATCGGGCGGTGCCGAAGTCGCCGCCACCCAAAGCCAGGGCGCCGCTTCCGGCGCTTATCGCGGCGCCCGCGGTCTGGACCCCAAATTCATCGAGGAGGTCCGCCAGCAATTTGGCTTCGACCGCCCGGCCCATGAACGCTTTTTGAAGATGATCGGCGATTATCTGCGCTTCGATTTCGGCAAGAGCTTCTTTCGCGATCAGCCGGTGATGGCGCTGGTGCTGGAAAAGATGCCGGTCTCCATCTCGCTGGGGCTGTGGAGCACCTTGATCATCTATCTGGTCTCGATCCCCCTCGGCATCACCAAGGCGGTGCGGGACGGCAGCCGTTTCGATCTCGCCTCCAGCTGGATCATCATTATCGGCAATGCGGTGCCGGGCTTCCTGTTCGCCATTCTGCTGGTGGTGCTGTTCTGCGGCGGCACCTATTGGTCGGTCTTTCCCCTGCGTGGCCTGACCAGTCCGGGATGGGAGACGTTCTCCTGGCCCCATAGGATCGCCGATTATTTCTGGCATATCGCCCTGCCGACCCTGGCGGTGGTGATCGGCGGCTTTGCCGGGCTGACCATGCTGACCAAGAACAGCTTCCTGGAAGAGATCCATAAGCAATATGTCGTCACTGCCCGCGCCAAGGGCCTGACCGAGCGCCGCGTGCTCTATGGCCATATCTTCCGCAACGCCATGCTTCTGGTGATCGCCGGTTTCCCGTCCCTGCTGGTCAGCATCCTGTTCACCGGCCAATTGCTGATCGAGATCATCTTCTCGCTGGACGGATTAGGGCAGCTTGGCTTCGAGGCGGTGATGAACCGCGACTATCCGGTGATGTTCGCCACCCTTTATGTTTTCAGCCTGTTGGGGCTGGTGCTGAGCCTGATCAGCGATCTGACCTATCACTTCGTCGATCCCCGCATCGATTTCGAGAGCCGGGGCTAGGGATCATGGAGCTGACTCCCCTCACCCGCCGCCGCCTGCAAGCCTTCCGCGCCAATCGCCGGGGCTGGTGGTCCTTGTGGATCTTCCTGGCTCTGTTCGGTCTCAGCCTGGGGGCCGAGCTGCTGGCCAATGACAAGCCGCTGCTGGTGGTCTTTGACGGCAAGCCCCATGTCCCCTTTCTGGTCAGCTATCCCGAAACGGATTTCGGCGGCGACTTCGTGACCGAGGCCGATTACCGCGATCCCTATCTGACCGCCAAGATCACCGAGCATGGCTGGGCCCTGTGGCCGCCCATTCGCTACAGCTATCAGACCATCAATCACGACACCCCGGAACCGGCCCCCTCGCACCCGACCCGGGACAATATTCTAGGGACCGACGACCAGGGCCGCGACGTGGCGGCGCGGCTGATCTATGGCTTGCGGCTGTCGATTTCCTTCGGCCTGATCCTGACGGTCTTGAGCACCATCATCGGTGTCACCGCCGGCGCGGTGCAGGGCTATTTCGGCGGCAAGACCGATCTGATCTTTCAGCGTTTTCTGGAAATCTGGGGCGGCCTGCCCGAGCTGTTCATCCTGATCATCGTCGCCGGCATCATCACGCCGAATTTCTGGAGCTTGCTGGGCATTCTGCTGCTGTTCTCCTGGACCGGGCTGGTCAGCGTGGTGCGGGCCGAGTTCCTGCGGGCGCGCAATTTCGACTATGTCCGCGCCGCCCGGGCGCTGGGCATGTCGGATCGGCGCATCATGATCCGCCACCTGCTGCCCAATGCCATGGTCGCCACCATGACCTTCATGCCCTTCATCCTCAGCGGCTCGATGGTGTCTCTGACCTCGCTGGATTTCCTGGGGCTCGGCCTGCCCCCCGGCTCGGCCTCGCTGGGCAATCTGCTGAGCCAGGGCAAGGAAAACCTGCACGCCCCCTGGCTGGGCATCACCGGCTTCTTGACCCTGGCCATCACCCTGTCGCTGCTGGTCTTCATCGGCGAGGCGGTCAGAGACGCATTTGATCCGAGGAAGACCAATCAATGATGAGCCCCTCAAGCGCCGGGCGTCGCCTCCGGCTCCTTGGCTTTCCTCCGCTAAAGCTCCGGCGCGCTCAATGCGCTAGTCGCGCTGCGCGCTCCATCTTTGTCCCTCAGTCGCCGGGCGGGCGTATCCACGCCCTTGGCTTTCCTCCGCTAAAGCTCCGGCGGCCTCAACGGCCTAGTCGCGCTGCGCGCTCCATGCTGCGAGACGCAGAAAAGGTGCTCCCTCTCCCGCAAGCGGGAGAGGGCTGGGGTGAGGGCCTAACCGCCCTGCCTGCCTTTCCCCTCACCCCCAACCCCTCTCCCGCCTGCGGGAGAGGGGAGGATCGGTACTGATGACGGAATTGCTCAAAGTCTCCGACCTTAAAGTCAGCTTCGGCAAGGGCGAGCAGGCCGTCGAGGCGGTCAAGGGCGTCTCCTTTTCCCTAGAGCGCGGCCAGACCTTGGCGCTGGTGGGGGAATCCGGGTCGGGCAAGTCGGTCACCGCCTTGTCGATCCTGCAATTGCTGCCCTATCCCCGCGCCCATCATCCAGGGGGAAGCATCGCCCTAGAAGGCCAAGAGCTGCTGGGAGCACCCGAACGGACCTTGCGGCAAATCCGCGGCAACCGCATCGCCATGGTGTTCCAGGAACCCATGACCAGCCTCAATCCCCTGCACAGCATCGGCAAGCAGGTGGGCGAGGTGCTGGAGCTGCATCGCGGCCTGAGCGGGGAGAAACTTCGCGCCCGCATCATCGAGCTGTTGCAGCTGGTGGGTCTGCCCGAGGCCGAGAAGCGCCTGTCGGCCCTGCCCCATGAGCTGTCGGGCGGGCAGCGCCAGCGGGTCATGATCGCCATGGCCCTGGCGAATGAGCCCGACATCCTGATCGCCGACGAACCGACCACCGCCCTGGATGTGACCATTCAGGCGCAGATCCTGACGTTGCTGAAGGATCTCCAGGCCCGCTTCGGCATGGCCCTGCTGCTGATCACCCACGATCTCGGGGTGGTGCGCAAGATGGCCGACCATGTCTGCGTCATGCAAAAGGGCGAGATCGTCGAGGCCGGGCCGGTGCCCAGCGTTTTCGACGCGCCCCAGCACAGTTATACCCAGCGGCTGATGGCCGCCGAGCCCAAGGGCAAGCCCAACCACGCCGCCGCCGACGCGCCGGTGGTGATGTCCTGCGACGATCTGAAGGTCTGGTTCCCCATCCGCTCGGGCCTGTTGTCCCGCGTCACCAGCCATATCAAGGCGGTGGACGGCGTCTCGGTCTCGGTGCGCCGAGGCCAGACCTTGGGCGTGGTCGGCGAGTCCGGCTCGGGCAAGACCACCCTGGGCTTCGCCCTGTTGCGGCTGTTGCAGTCCCAAGGCCCCATCGCCTTCCTGGGCCAGCCCATCGAGGCTTTGTCGGCCAAGAGCCTGCGGCCTTTGCGGCGCGAGATGCAGATGGTTTTCCAAGACCCCTATGGTTCGCTGTCACCCCGCCTGTCGGTCGGGCAGATCGTCGGCGAAGGGCTGGAGGTCCACAATATCGGCGCCAGCAAGGCCGAGCGCCGGGCCAGGATCGCTCAGGTGCTGGAGGAAGTCGGCCTGGACCCCGCCACCCAGGACCGCTATCCCCACGAGTTCTCGGGCGGCCAGCGTCAGCGCATCTCCATCGCCCGCGCCCTGGTGCTGAAGCCGAAATTCATCGTGCTGGACGAGCCCACCTCGGCGCTGGATGTCTCGGTGCAGGCGCAGATCGTCGATCTGCTGCGCGACCTGCAAAGCCGCCACGATCTGGCCTATCTGTTCATCAGCCACGATCTGCGGGTGGTCCGCGCCCTGGCCGACGAACTGGTGGTGATGAAGGACGGCCATGTGGTCGAGTCCGGTCCCGCCGAAGCGGTCTTCACCGCGCCCCAGACCGACTATACCCGCGCCCTGATGGCCGCCGCCTTCGAGCTGGAGGCGCGATGACCGAGCTGACGGCCCAGCAGATCGCCCAGATCCGCACGCTCTATACGGCGGCGCTGGAGCGTCAGCAGGCCAAGGCTTGGGCCGAGGCGCGGCAGCTTTATCAGATGCTGCGCGGACTGGCCCCCCAGGCGGTCGAGATTCATAACAATCTCGGGCTGGTGCAGTTGGAGCTGAACCAACCCGAGGACGCCGCCGAAAGCTTCCGCACCGCGGTTGCGCTTCAGCCGCAAGACCCGGTGCCCCTGTTCAATCTGGGCAATGCCCTGACCGACGCCGAAGATTATGACGGCGCCTTCGCCGCCTATCGCCGGGCCCTGATCCTGAAGCCCGACTTCGCCGAGGCTCTAAATAATATGGGCAGCGCCCTGATGCTGGCCTTTCAGTTCCCCGAGGCGGAACAAGCGCTGCGCCAAGCCGCCGCTTTGCGGCCCGACCGCGCCAAGACCCAGGTCAATCTGGCCGACAGCCTGTGGGCGCAGGGGCAGTTGGAGGCGGCGCTGGAGACCTATCGCCACGCCCTGGCGCTGGAGCCCGACAATCCCGACGCTCATATGCATTACGCCTTGGCGCTGCTGCGGCTGGGGCGGCTGAGGGAAGGCTGGGCCGAGCAGGAATGGCGCTGGCGCTCGCCCGCCCATATCCCCGCCCAGCGGGTGCATCTGGAGCCCTGGACCGGCCAACCGCTGGCGGGCAAGACCCTGCTGCTGCATGGCGAACAGGGCTTTGGCGACGATCTGCAATTCCTGCGCTTCGTGCCCCGGCTTCAGGCGCTGGGCGCTCAGGTAATCTTGCGGCTCGACCCGTCCCTCTTGCGGCTGGTGACGGATTTCCAGACCGTCAGCAGCCGCGATCCGGTGCCCGAGGCCGACTATGCCCTGTCGCTGTTGAGCCTGCCCCATCGCCTGGGCCTGGACCTGGCGGATATCGGCATCGCCGCCCCTTACCTGACGGCCGATCCGGCGCTCTTGCGCAAATGGAAGAACCGCACCGCCCATCTGACCGGCTTTCGGGTCGGACTGGTCTGGTCGGGCGATCCGCGCATCGGCTCGCCGCAATGCACCCTTTTGGACCGCCGCCGCAGTTTCGACCTAGAGGTCTTCGCCCCCTTGGCCCAGGTTCCGGGAGTACGCTTCATCAGCCTGCAAAAGGGTCTTCGCGCCGCCCAAGCCGTGGTGCCGCCCGCCGGAATGGAGCTGTTCGACGTCATGGCCGAGGCCGAGGATTTCGCCGACACCGCCGCCCTGATCGAAAGCCTGGATCTGGTGATCAGCGTCGATACCTCCGTCGTGCATCTGGCCGGAGCCTTGGGCAAGCCGGTCTGGATTCTGTCGCGCACTGACGGCTGCTGGCGCTGGGGCCTGGAGGGTGAGACGACTCCCTGGTATCCTTCCGCCCGGATCTTCCGCCAAAGCCGCCGCAGCGACTGGGCCGAGGTGATCGGGCGGGTAAGCGCCGCCCTTCGGGAGTGCGCCGGACCATGTGGCTGAAACGCGTTGCCCTGCTGCTGACCATGACCCTGGCCGCTATCCCGGCCCGGTCCGAAGAGGTTCTGCGCATCGGCACCGAGGGCGCCTTTCCCCCCTTCAATATGGAAGACGAGAACGGCCGCATCCAAGGCTTCGATATGGATATCGCCATGGCCCTCTGCGCCGAGGCCAAGCTAAAATGCAGCGTCATCAAGCAAGATTGGGCCTCGATGATCCCGGCCTTGCAGGGCAAGAAGTTCGACGCCGTCTTCGCCTCGATGTCCATCACCGAGGACCGGCTGCGCCAGGTGGCCTTCACCGAGCCTTATTATTCCATCAAGCTGCAATTCGTCGCTGCCCGGAACAGCTCTTTCTCGGCGGGCCAGCTGAAGGGCCGCGTCCTCGGCGCCCTGCGCGGGGGAGCGGCGGAGACCTGGCTGCAAGCGCATGCCGCCGATGCCGATATCCGGCTTTATAACAACCGCGAGGCCGCCTATCTGGATCTGGCCGCCGGAACCCTGGACGCGGTGCTGGCCGATCAGTTCATGCAATATCGCTGGCTGCAAAGCTCGGCCGGCATGACCTTCGCCTTCAAGGGGCCGCCGGTGGCGGTCACCGATCGCATCGGCGTCGCCCTGCGCAAGGAAGACACCGCGCTTCAGGCCCGCCTGAACGCCGCCTTGAAGGTCATCACCACCAACGGGGTCTATCAGAAGATCAACGACCGCTATTTCCCCTTTGGCCTGTTCTGAAGAATTTGCGATGAAACCTTGGGGCCGCTCTGGCCTAAAGTCCGCAACCGTGCTTCACTAGAGCTTCAGCCCAAGAGAACCAAAAAGAGTTCCGACGGGAGGGAGACCGACATCGATGACCACCCTGTTCCTGACCCACTCGGATTGCCTGGAACATGATACCGGCGAGTATCATCCGGAATGCGCCGACCGCCTGCGGGCGGTGCTGCATATGCTGGAGCATGAAGACTTCGCCTTCCTGATCCGCGATCAGGCCCCCAAGGCCACCACCGAGCAATTGCTGCGCGCTCATCCCTTGAGCCATATCGATCATGTGATGGCGCTGATCCCCGCCAAGGGCGAGGAAGCCCAGGTGGATGACGATACCTTCCTGTCCGCCGGATCGGGCGAGGCCGCCTTGCGCGCCGCCGGGGCCGGTTGCGCCGCCGTCGACGAAGTTGCTACCGGCAAGGTCCGCAACGCCTTCTGCGGCGTCCGCCCGCCCGGACATCATGCCGAGAAAGAGCTGGCCGGCGGCTTCTGCCTGTTCTCCAACGCCGCTGTCGCCGCCCTGCATGCCCGCGACGCCCATGGCTTCAAGCGGGTTGCAGTGGTGGATTTCGACGTCCATCACGGCAACGGCACCCAAAGCGTGCTGTGGAACGAGCCGGGCATGTTCTATGCCTCGACCCATCAGCAGGACGCCTATCCCTATACCGGCATGCCCGAGGACACCGGCCCCGCCGGCGGTTGCGTCACCGTCAATGTGCCGCTGCCGGCCGGAACCGCCTCGGCCCAGTTCCGCGACGCCTACAGCAACATCATCCTGCCGCGTCTGCGGGAATTCGCTCCCGACTTCCTGATCATCTCGGCCGGGTTCGACGCCCATGCCGCCGACCCCATGGCGCATTTCCGGGTGCTGGTGGGCGATTTCGATTGGCTGCTGAAGCAGCTTCTGGAAATCGCCGCCGAAAGCGCCGGGAACCGCGTCGTCTCGATGCTGGAAGGCGGCTATGACCCCCGCACCCTGGCCAGCTGTGTGGCCAGCCATGTGCGCATCCTTATGAACGCCTGAGGGCAAGATTATGCAGTTCATTGAATGGAAACCGGAAATGTCCGTCTGCTCGGACATCCTGGACGGCCACCACAAAATGATCATCGACTGCCTGAACCAGCTGCATCCGCTGCTGGAAGCTGAGGGCAATGACGATGAAATCCATGCCGTGGTCGAAAAGCTGGAAAACTTCATCCTGGTCCACTTCTCGGAAGAAGAGCAGACCATGAAGCATGTCGGCTATCCCGGCTGGAAGGAACACCGCGAGCTGCACGACCAGATGTATGACGTGGTCTTCAATCTGAAGGCCGATGTCGAGCATGGCCGGTCGGTGGACGCCAAGGCCCTGTTCGAGCTGGTCTATAACTGGCTGCTGCAGCACATCATGGGCGCCGACAAGAAATATTCCGACTATATCCTGCATCCCCGCAAGGAGCAGGGAGTCTGGCACCGCGCCAACGGTCGGGACGTTTAGTCGCTCTTAGGCATTTCTAGTCATTCTTAGGCGGCAAAGCCGCCGGGAGGCTAACCAGGAATCGGGCCCCCAGGATCTTACCGTCGGCATCCTGGCGGTTGACGGCGGTGATCTGGCCGCCATGGGCCTCGACGATCTGCTTCGAGATAGACAGCCCCAGCCCGGAATGGGTGCCGAACTTTTCGGCCTCGGGCCGCTCGGAATAGAAGCGGTCGAAGATGGTTTCCAGCTTGTTCTCAGGGATACCGGGACCCTGGTCCGACACTTCGACCAGAATACGATTGCCTTGGCGACGGCCCGACAGGGTGATGCTGCTGTCGGCCGGGCTGAAAGACAGGGCGTTGCCGATCAGGTTGCGCAGCACCTGCCCCAGCCGTCCTTCGATTCCCATGACCAGCAGCGGATCATCCCCGGGGCAATCCACCTGGATCTGCACCTGCTCCGCCGCGCCGGTATCCTGATAGACCGCCGCCAGCCCCCGCAGCAGCGAGCAGATCAGCACCGGCTCGGTCTCCAGGCGCGACAGTTCGGCATCGATGCGCGAGGCGTCGGAAATATCGGTGATCAGACGGTCCAGCCGCCCGACATCATCCTGGATGATCGCCATCAGGCGGCGCTGCTGATCAGGATTTTGCACCAAGGCGCAGGTCTCGACCGCTGAGCGCAGGCTGGTCAGGGGGTTCTTGATCTCGTGGGCGACATCGGCGGCAAAGGCCTCGATGGCGTCCATGCGCCGCCACAGCACGTCGGTCATATCGATCAGGGCGCCCGACAATTCGCCGATTTCATCGCCGCGTTCGGTCAGATCGGGAATAGCGTGACGCTTGCCCTGGCCGCGCCGCACCCGATCCGCCGCCGCCGCCAGCAGCCGGATCGGCTTGGCGATGGTGCCGGCCAGATAAAGCGACAGGGTCACGGTGATGGTCAGGGCGAAGGCAAAGGCCTGGAAGATGGTCAGCCGCACCTTGAACAGGCTTTGGGCGATATCATCCCCGGACGAGGAGACCAGCACCGCCCCCAGCACCTGCTTATATCGCTGCACCGGCACCGCCGTGGTCAGCAGCAGGCGATGGCCGCGCATGGAGCGCACCGCCCAGGCGGACTCGCCGCCCAGGGCATCCATGACCTCGTGGAAGTCGCTGGCCTTGGGATGGGCTTTTTCGCGATAGATGGGCAGATCGTCATCCACCATGCCCGAGCTGGTGATGAAATCGTACAGCCGCCGGAACTGCCGCAGGAAGAGCCCGCGATCGGGTTCGGGCAGGTCTTCCACCTGCACATCGGTCGAACCGGCGATCAGGGCGCGGCTGTCGGTCAGCATCTCGCCGCCCTGCACGAACAGCCGTGAGCGCATATGCGACGGCTGGGCCAGACGCCGCAGCATTTGCTTGGCCGCCAGCGGCGACAGTTCGGGAATGGAAAAGCCGGTATCGATCACCGCGCCTTCGCCGATGGCCGCCGCTTCCATCTCGGCGCGGATGCGTAAGGATTCCAGCTCTTGGGCGATCAGCTCGTTCTTATAGCGGTCCAGATAGAACAGCCCGCCCACCAGGATCACCGGGGCCAGCACATTGACCGCCAGGATGCGCCAGGTCAGCGGCGAGGCAAAGGGCAGCCAGCGCCCACGCCGCCGTTCGCGGGCGGTCTTGCGGTCGGGTCGGGTCCGGGGAAAGCGAATCACGAGTCTTCGTGGTAGCGATAGCCGACGCCGTACAGCGTCTCGATATGCGAGAAGTCGGAATCGATGTCGCGGAACTTCTTGCGCAGGCGCTTGATGTGGCTGTCGATGGTGCGGTCGTCCACATAGATATGTTCGCCATAGGCGGCGTCGATCAGCTGGTCGCGGTTCTTCACATGGCCGGGGCGCATGGCCAACGATTTCAGAATCAGGAATTCGGTGACGGTCAGATCCACCAGCTGGCCTTTCCAGGTGCAGGCATGGCGGGCCGGGTCCAGGGTCAGTTCGCCGCGGGCGACGGTCTGGCTGGCGGCGCTATCATCGCGGGCCAGTTCGCCCCGGCGCAGCAAGGCGCGGATGCGTTCGATCAGCAGGCGCTGGGAAAAGGGCTTCTTGATATAATCGTCGGCGCCCATGCGCAGGCCCAGCAGCTCGTCCACCTCGTCATCCTTCGAGGTCAGGAAGATCACCGGCACCGCCGAGGTCTTGCGCAGCCGCTGCAGCAGCTCCATGCCATCCATGCGCGGCATCTTGATATCCAGCACCGCCAGATCGGCCGGCTGCGCCGTCAAGGCCCGCAGCGCCTCGGCGCCGTCATTATAGGTGCGCACCTTGAAGCCCTCGGCCTCGAGGGCGATGGAAACCGAGGTGATGATGTTGCGGTCGTCATCGACCAGAGCGATGGTCTGGGCCACGGCTGTCCTCTTCTTGCTGAGCGTCCGCGAGTGTGGCCGAGCGGAGGCCTTTTGCCAAGCGATAGAGCGGGATCAAACCCTAAGAATATGGCCAAATTAGGATAGTTGCGGCGGCTTGACGCGGCGGGGGGCGGCAGGCAACAATCAGCTTATGACCCGCACCGAATCCCAGGGCAACCCCAAGGGCATGCCCACCGCCGCCGAGATGATGCAGCGCCTGGACCAGACTTTGCCTGGGGGAATGCATTTCGCCATCCGCAAGCTCTTGCGCGGCTGCAACCGCGCCGCCCTGGCCACCAACCAGCTGGACGGCGCCGGACCCTATGTCTCGCTGGTGACGGTGTCGACCGATTATGACGGCAGTCCGCTGCTGCTGCTGTCCAAGCTGGCCGATCATACCCGCAATCTGCTGGCCGATCCGCGCATCTCGCTGCTGTTCGACGGAACCGAGGGTTACGCCAATCCGCAGCAGGGGCAGCGCGTCACCCTGGTCGGCGCCATCGAGCCCTGCACCGATCCCGCCATCCGCCAGCGCTTCCTGGCCCGTCATCCCGGTGCCGCGCTTTACGCCGATTTTCCCGATTTCGGATTTTACCGCCTGCCCTTGCGCCGGGCCCATTGGGTCGGCGGCTTCGCCCGCGCCCTGTGGGTCGAGGACAAGCTGCCCGCCCCCACCGACGGCTTCGCGGCTTTGGAAGACAAGCTGACCGCCTCGGTCACCGGCGAGCAGGCCACCGCCTTGGCCCAGAAACTTCTGAAGAAGCGGGGCAAGGGCTGGGTTCTGTCGTCGATCGATGCCGACGGCTGCGATCTCACCCGTAGCAAGATTGTGGTCCGATTGCCCTTCGATTCGGCCGCAGCCTCTGCCGAATCGGCAGAAATCGCCCTGAAGACTCGGATTCAAGGGATTTTTCCATAAACGAATTGCTGATCTGCACCAGCAGAGAGTTGAACCAAAGGCTGGCAAGCAGTATTCTTCGGCATCCGTCATTCAGGTAACACTAGCCTGCAAGATTATCCCGCACTGCAACATAAATGAGCAAAAACAGGCCGAGCTTAACCAACGGCTCGGCGGGACTATTCCCGTCACCGGATGGTAACAGGCCAAGTTCAGGCGGGTTCAAGGGTACAACGAGAACTATCTCTAAGGAGCGGCGTTCATGACGAATAATGGTAAAGGCGGCACCACCACCAACAAGAAGCTGTTGGCTTGGGTGGAGGAGATCGCCAAGCTCACCAAGCCCGACAGCATCTATTGGTGCGACGGCTCCCAGGAGGAGTACGACCGCCTGTGTCAGAAGCTGGTTGATGCCGGCTCGTTCATCCGTCTGAACGATGCCAAGCGTCCCAACAGCTATCTGTGCCGCTCCGACCCCTCGGACGTCGCCCGCGTCGAAGACCGCACCTTCATCTGCTCGACCAACAAGGCCGACGCCGGTCCGACCAACAACTGGATGGCCCCCAAGGAGATGAAGGCCACCCTGAACAAGTTGTTCGACGGCTGCATGAAGGGCCGCACCCTGTATGTGGTGCCCTTCTCCATGGGCCCGCTGGGCAGCCCCATCGCTCATATCGGTGTCGAGCTGACCGACAGCCCCTATGTCGCCGTCAACATGCGCATCATGACCCGCATGGGTCAGGGCTGCCTGGACGTGCTGGGCGCCGACGGCGAGTTCGTGCCTTGCGTCCATTCGGTCGGTCTGCCGCTGGCTGACGGCCAGAAGGACGTCGCTTGGCCCTGCAACCCCAAGAACATCTACATCACCCACTTCCCGGAAGAGCGCTCCATTTGGTCGTTCGGCTCGGGCTACGGCGGCAACGCGCTGCTGGGCAAGAAGTGCTTCGCTCTGCGCATCGCCTCGGTGATGGCCCGCGACGAAGGCTGGCTGGCCGAGCATATGCTGATCGTCGGCGTCGAGAATCCGCAGGGTGAAAAGACCTATGTCGCCGCCGCCTTCCCGTCGGCTTGCGGCAAGACCAACTTCGCCATGCTGCAGCCCCCCAAGGGCTTCGACGGCTGGAAGATCTGGACCGTCGGCGACGACATCGCCTGGATCAAGCCCGGTGCTGACGGCAAGCTGTATGCCATCAACCCGGAAGCCGGTTTCTTCGGCGTTGCCCCCGGCACCGGCGAACTGACCAACCACAACGCCATCCAGGCTTGCCGCGCCAACTCGATCTTCACCAACGTCGCTCTGACCGACGATGGCGATGTCTGGTGGGAAGGCCTGACCGACGAGAAGCCCGCTCACCTGATCGACTGGAAGGGCCGCGACTGGACCCCGGCTTCGACCGAGCCCGCCGCTCATGCCAACAGCCGCTTCACCGCTCCGGCTTCGCAGTGCCCCTGCATCGACCCGGATTGGGAAAACCCGGCCGGCGTGCCGATCTCGGCCTTCCTGTTCGGTGGCCGTCTGTCCAAGAACATGCCGCTGGTGTTCCAGGGCTTCAACTGGGCCCACGGCGTCTATCTGGGCGCCACCATGGGTTCGGAAGCCACCGCCGCCGCCGTCGGCCAGGCTGCCATCCGTCGCGACCCGATGGCCATGCTGCCTTTCTGCGGCTACCACATGGGCGATTACTGGGCGCATTGGCTGTCCATGGGCCGCAAGCTCAACAACCCGCCGCCGGTGTTCCGCGTTAACTGGTTCCGTAAGGACGAAAACGGCAAGTTCATGTGGCCGGGCTACGGCGACAACATGCGCGTGCTGAAGTGGATCGTCGATCGCGTCCATGGCCGTGGTGCCGCTGTCGAAGGCCCGCTGGGCTTCATGCCGACCTACAAGGATCTGCCCTGGGACGGCCTGGACTATCCGGAAGAGAAGTTCGACGCCCTGATGACCATCGAACGCGAGGCTGCCATTGCCGAAGCGCGCGACCATCAGGTGCACTTCGACAAGTTCTATGATCGTCTGCCCCAGGAATTCCTGGCGGAACGCGATCTGTTGAAGGGCCGCCTGATGCGTGGTCCGGCGACCTGGACCGTGCCGAAGAAGGGCTAATCCCCGTTCTGACAATGGCCCCCTCTTCCGCAAGGAAGAGGGGGTTTTTTGTTGGCTAGATCCTGGCGATGAAACCGGCCACCCCGGCCAAGGTTTCGTCCATCCGCTCCAGATGCGGGCTATGGCCGCAATTCTCCAGGATCAACCGCTCGACCGGACCCGAGACGCCAGTGGCGATACGATCGATCTGCTCCAGCGAGGCATATTCGTCCCCCCTGCCCTGCACCAGCAAGGCAGGCACCCGAACCCCCGGCAAAGCAGCCTCCACCGACCAATCGCGGAAGTCGGGATGCAGCCAGCTGTCACACCAGCCCCGGAAGGCGCAATCCACATTGTCGCCGTGATAGCGCATCAATCGGGCTCGTAAGGACCGCTCTCCCGGCTCATCGAACCGCCGCTTGGCTTCGGCAATGCCGGTGATGGTCATAGTCTCGACGAAGACATGGGGAGCCGCCGCCACCAGTCCTAGCAGGCCCGGCTGAGAGGCCAGGGCGGCATTCAGCAAGGCAATGGTGCCGCCGTCGGAATGGCCCAGCAGCAGATGCTTTTCAACCTTCAAGGTCGCCAGCAGCACGGGCAGGACGCTTTCCGCCTCGACGGCGTGATAATCCAGCCGACGCGGCAGAAGCACCGCCGACGAACCGCCATAGCCATAACGGCTGTACACAAGGCCGCCCCAGCCAGTCAGACGACAAAGCTCACGCGGGAAATCCCGCCAAAGCGAGATACAGCCCAGCCCTTCATGCAGAAAGACAATGGTCGGCGCCAAATCCGGTGGCGGCCCGATCCACTCCACCTCGACCGTGCCGCCCGATAAGGCGATATGCCGGTAATGATCGCTGGTCATCGGGTCTTCTCTCCACCCACCGATTTCACTACGGGAAGTTCTGGTCCACAGATGACGCAGATGGGCACAGATAAAGATGAGTACCGGTTATCTGTGAAAATCTGCGTCATCTGTGGATCAACGACATCAAAGATACCAAATCCGGCGGCAGCCCGATCTACTCCACCTCGACCGTACCGCCCGACAAGGCGATATGCCGGTCATGATCGCTGGTCATCGGGTCTTCTCTCCACCCACCGATTTCACTACGGGAAGTCCTGGTCCACAGATGACGCAGATGGGCACAGATAAAGATGAGTACCGGTTATCTGTGAAAATCTGCGTCATCTGTGGATCAACGACATCAAAGATACCAAATCCGGCGGCAGCCCGATCTACTCCACCTCGACCGTACCGCCCGACAAGGCGATATGCCGGTCATGATCGCTGGTCATCGGGTCTTCTCTCCACCCCCCGATTTCGCTCCAGGAGGTTCTGGTCCACAGATGACGCAGATGGGCACAGATAAAGATGAGTACGGGTTATCTGTGAAAATCTGCGTCATCTGTGGATAACCAAAGCCCACAACCCGTCCCGGGCTCGCTTAAGCGCCGCGCGGGCTAAAAGAAAGGCCGCCGAGGTTTCCCTCGACGGCCTTTCTGTCCATCGGTCAGCAGATCGATTGCCGATTACAGGCGGCGTTCGACCAGCTTTTCCTTGATGCTGCCGATCGCCTTGGCCGGGTTCAGACCCTTGGGGCAAGTCTTCGTGCAGTTCATGATGGTGTGGCAGCGATACAGACGGAACGAGTCGTCCAGAGCATCCAGGCGTTCGCCCTGGAACTCATCGCGGCTGTCATGGATCCAGCGGGCCGCCTGCAGCAGCACCGACGGGCCCAGATAGCGGTCGCCGTTCCACCAGTAGCTCGGGCACGAGGTCTGGCAGCAGAAGCACAGGATGCATTCCCACAGGCCGTCCAGCTTGGCGCGTTCCTCGGGGCTTTGCAGCACTTCGCGGTCCGGCGGCTGGGGGGTCTGGGTCTGCATCCAGGGCTTGATCGAGGCCAGCTGGGCATAGGGGACGGTCAGATCGGGAACCAGGTCCTTGATCACCGGCATATGCGGCAGCGGCGACACCACGGCCTCGCCCTTGATCTCTTCGATCGGCTTCAGGCAGGCGAGGGTGTTGGTGCCATCGATGTTCATGGCGCAGGAACCGCAGATGCCTTCACGGCAAGAGCGGCGCAGCGTCAGGGTGCTGTCGATCTCGTTCTTGATCTTCAGCAGGGCGTCGAGAACCATCGGGCCGCAATCGTCCAGATCGATCTCATAATTGTCCCAACGCGGATTGGCTCCGGTATCGGGATCATAACGGTAGATCTTGAAGGTCTTGACCCGCTTGGCACCGGCGGGAGCCTTATGGCTCTTACCGGGCTGGACCTTCGAATTGGCGGGCAACGCGAATTCAACCATGCTCGTTCCTCTGTCTCTAGAGGTGCGTCAATTAATAGACGCGCGCCTTCGGCTCGATGTATTCGACCTCGTCGGTCAGCGTGTAGGTGTGGACCGGACGGTAGTCCAGGCTCACCTTGCCATTGCTGTCGACCCAGGCCAGGGAGTGCTTCATCCAGTTGGCGTCGTCGCGCTCGGAGAAGTCTTCGCGGGCATGCGCACCACGGCTTTCCTTGCGGGCTTCGGCCGAATAGATGGTCGCCTTGGCGCAGTCCAGCAGGTTCTCGAGCTCCAGAGCCTCCATGAGGTCCGAGTTCCAGATCAGCGAACGGTCGGCGATCTTCAGCTGCGGCAGAGTGCTGTAGACTTCGTCGATCTTCTTGACGCCGTCTTCCAGCGACGACTGGGTGCGGAACACCGCGGCGTCGTTCTGCATGGTCTTCTGCATGGACAGACGGATCTCGCTGGTCTTCAGCGAGCCGTTGGCATGGCGGATGCGGTCCAGACGCGAGATACCCAGATCACCAGCATCGGCGGGCAGCGGCTTGTGAGCCGTACCGGGCTTCAGGGTGGACTGAGCATGCAGGGCGGCGGCGCGGCCGAACACCACGATGTCCAGCAGCGAGTTGGTGCCCAGACGGTTGGCGCCATGCACCGACACGCAGGCAGCTTCGCCGATGGCCATCAAGCCTTCCACGGTGGCGTCCGGATTGTCCTTGGTCGGACGCAGGACTTCGCCGTGAATGTTGGTGGGGATACCGCCCATGTTGTAGTGGACGGTCGGCAGCACCGGGATCGGCTCCTTGGTCACGTCGACGCCGGCGAAGATCTTCGCCGTCTCGGAGATGCCCGGCAGGCGCAGCTCCAGGGTCTCGGCGCCCAGATGCTCCAGGTGCAGATAGATGTGGTCGTGGGCCTTGCCGACGCCACGGCCTTCGCGGATTTCCATGGTCATGGCGCGCGAGACGACGTCACGCGAAGCCAGATCCTTGGCGGTCGGAGCATAACGCTCCATGAAGCGCTCGCCGGCCGAGTTGGTGACGTAGCCGCCTTCGCCGCGGGCACCCTCGGTGATCAAGCAGCCAGAGCCGTAGATACCGGTCGGGTGGAACTGCACGAACTCCATGTCCTGCAGCGGCAGGCCGGCACGGGACACCAGACCATGACCGTCGCCGGTGCAGGTGTGGGCCGAGGTGCAGGAGAAGTAAGCGCGGCCGTAACCACCGGTGGCCAGAACCACCTTATGGGCGCGGAAGCGATGCAGCGAACCATCGTCCATGTTCAGGGCGATCAGGCCACGGCAGGCGCCGTTCTCATCCATGATCAGGTCGATGGCGAAATATTCCACGTAGAACTCGGCATTGTGCTTCAGGCACTGCGAGTACAGCGTGTGCAGGATGGCGTGGCCGGTACGGTCGGCAGCGGCGCAGGCGCGCTGCACCGGGGCCTCACCGAAGTTGCGCATGTGACCGCCGAAGGGACGCTGATAGATCTTGCCTTCGTCGGTGCGCGAGAACGGCACGCCGAAATGTTCCAGCTCATAGACCGCCGGAACGGCCTCGCGGCACATATATTCGATCGCGTCTTGGTCGCCGAGCCAGTCGGAGCCCTTGACGGTGTCGTACATATGCCACTTCCAATTGTCTTCGGCCATGTTGCCGAGCGACGCACCGATACCGCCCTGAGCGGCGACAGTGTGGGAGCGGGTGGGGAAAACCTTGGTCACGCAAGCGGTCTTGAAGCCCGCAGCGCCCATGCCGAGCGTGGCGCGCAGACCGGCACCACCGGCACCGACGACCACCACGTCATAGGTGTGGTCGACGAACTTATAAGCAGCCATGGGGATCAACCTCCGACAACGGCGGTGCGGAGAACCGCGACCACACAGAACACGCCGAGAATGACCGCGGCGAACTTCACCGCGATGATGGACACCAGCTTGGTGGACTCGGTGGACACATAGTCCTCGATCACCACCTGCACGCCCAGCTGGGCATGATGGAAGGCGGCAATGATCAGAGCCACCAGCAGGGCGGCGGTGCAGGGGCTGGCAAGCCAGGCGTGAATGGACTCATACGAGGCGCCGACATGGGACACCACAGAGAGCACGAACCAGATCAGCAGCGGCACCAGAGCAACAGCGGTCAAACGCTGGGCCCAGTAATGGCCGACGCCGTTCTTGGCGGAGCCCAGGCCGCGGACGCGGCCGATGGGAGCGCGAAGGGTCATCCTTTCCTCCTCAGATCGACAGGCCGATGGCCCAAGTGACAACGGTCAGCACCACCGTGGCGACCAGCACCAGACGGCCCGAGGCATAAGCGGCGGGGATTTCAAACCCACGGCCGATATCCCAGACCAGATGGCGGATGCCGTTGCAGAGGTGGTAGTAGAGAGCGACGGTCCAGCCGAACAGCAGCAGCAGTCCGATGGGCGAGCCGATCACGGCGGCGGCGGTCGCATAGGCCTTGGGGCCATAAGCGGCAGCGCCGAGCCAATAAGCCAGCAACAGGGTGCCGAGCGCCAGGGCCACGCCGGTAGCGCGGTGGGTGATCGACATGATTGCCAGCAGGGGCAGACGATAAATCTGCAGGTGAGGAGAGAGGGGCCTAGTGCGCGACGTCATCTGGAAGCCTCTTGAACGCGTCCCTGATGGGACATTATTAGCAGTGGAACCCGGTTTAACCCTTGAAACCGCGCAAGTCAACGCTAAGGACCGGGTCCAAGCCCCGGAAAATCCTGCGATGTCACATCTTGCGGGGGACCAGGACGGTGTAATCAAAATCTAGTACCACCGCCGGGTCGTAATCCTTGCCATCCTCCTTCTTGAAGGGGAAGTCGGCGCAGGGGCGGTCCTTGGTGGCGATGGTCTTCAGGCGCAGGGCCCCCACATCCTTGCGGCCGGGGATCTCCAGCTTTTCCTCGACCTTGGTCCAGGCATAGATGGTGTCGCCGGCAAAGGTCGGCGCAACGTGACGGCCGCCATTGATGGCCACCAGCTTGAAGGCATTCGCCAGACCGTTGAAGGACAGGCCGCGGGCCAGGCTGATGATGTGGCCGCCATAGATCAGGCGACGGCCGAACCGGCCCTGGCCTTCGGTATGCTGGTTGAAATGCACCTTGGCGGTGTTCTGATAAAGGCGGGTGGCGCTCATATGCTCCGCCTCTTCGATGGTCATGCCGTCCACATGGTCGATGCACTCGCCGGCGTCATAGTCGTCCCAGAAATGGGGCGAACCGGCCAGGGTGGCGTCGTACTTGGCGAGATCCAGACCCGCCGGCAGGATCAGCTGCTCGGGCGCGACCTTGGCGGCGGTGGCGGGCACCAGTTCCTCGGCCACCACGGCATTGACATCGCGCTTGCGCACCATCACCCAACGCACATATTCGACGACCATCTCGCCGCGCTGGTTGGTGCCGGTCGAGCGGACATAGACCACGCCGGTCTGCTTGTTGGAATTTTCCTTCAGGCCGATCACCACCGACTTGGCGGTCAGGGTGTCGCCGGGCGCCACCGGCACGCCGAAGCGGCCTTCGGCATAGCCCAGATTGGCCACGGCGTTCAGCGAGATGTCGGGCACGGTCTTGCCGAACACCACATGGAAGGCCAGCAGGTCATCCACCGGAGCCCCGGCCAGACCCACCGACTTGGCGAACTCGGCCGAGGACTGCACGGCGAAGCGGCCGCCATAGAGCGCACAATAGAGCGCCACATCGCCTTCGGTGACGGTGCGCGGGGTGGCGTGCTGGATTTCCTGACCCAGGCGGAAATCCTCGAAATAGTTACCGGGATTGGTCTTGCTGGTCATGGGGGATGCTTCCTTCAGCTCTCGTTGGGATTCCCTCACCCCAGCCCTCTCCCGCTTGCGGGAGAGGGAGCACCTTTACCCCCCCTCGCCCGCAAGCGGGAGAGGGGGATGGGGGGTGAGGGCTATCCTTGCCTTTTTATTCCGCGATCTGTTCGGCCAGGGCGACGATGCGCCGGGCGTTTTCCACATGCAGATTTTCGATCAGGCGGCCATCGACCACCACCACGCCTTTGCCTTCGGCGGCGGCTTCGGCATGGGCGGCGATGATCTTGCGCGACCAGTCGACTTCCTTTTCCGAAGGCGCGAAGACCTTGTTGGCGACATCGATGGTCTTGGGATGGATCAGGGTCTTGCCGTCGAAGCCCAGCTCCAGGCCCTGGCGGCAGGAGAACTCGAAGCCCTCGTCGTCGTTCAGGTCCAGATGCACGCCGTCGACAATCGCCAGACCATAGGCGCGGGCGGCCAGCAGGCACAGGCTGAGCGAGGTCAGCATGGGCAAGCGGTCGCGGGTATGGGCGCAGTGCAGATCCTTGGCCAGATCGGACGTGCCCATGACGAAGCCGCCCAGGCGCGACGAAGCACCGGCGATCTCTTCGGCCTTCAGGATGCCGCGCGGGGTTTCCATCATGCACCAGATGGCCAGATCATCCGGCGCGCCGTTGGCGGTCAGAATGGCTTCGGCCTGACGGACCATATCGCCGCTTTCCACCTTGGGCAGCAGCACGGCATGAGCGCCCGAAGTGGCGGCGGCGGCCAGATCGGCCTGACCCCAAGGGGTGTTCAGACCATTCGAGCGCACCAGAATTTCGCGACGGCCATAGCCACCGCCCCGCACGGCCTCGACCACCAGACGGCGAGCCTCTTCCTTGGCGTCGGGCGCGACAGCATCTTCCAGATCAAAGATCAGACCGTCGGCGGACAGGGTCTTGGCTTTTTCCAGGGCGCGGGCGTTGGAGCCCGGCATATAGAGGACGCTGCGGCGGGGACGGGCGGTCGTGGCCATGATGGAACTTCCCTCTGAAGCACTGTTGCGGTGCGGCAGAATATCCATAACCCCCATCGGATCGCAAGGGCATCGCGCAATATTCGATCTTATTCTCGGGCGATTGGCGAAGAAAGTTACGATTCCGCATTTTGGCTACCACCGAAGGGATACAACCCTATGGTTATGAGTCCTCGCCCAATCTTGTTGCGCCGCGATAAGCACCCCACCCTGTCATGGCAGGAGCGCAAGCTGCAGGGGGATGGATGATGGATCTGCCGAACAAGAGCGTGTTGATTGCGGATGACAGTGCCTTTATCCGCAGTCTGGTGCGCAAGCTGCTCCACAGCTTCGGCGTCGGCGAAATTCTGGAAGCCGACAACGGCAAATCCGCCCTGACCCTGATCCAGCAAGCCAAACCGCACCTGTTGATCGCCGATTGGGAAATGGGCCCCATCGACGGCTTGCAGCTGGTGCGTTTTCTACGCCGCTCCCCCCACAGTCCCGACCCCTTCATTCCCATTATCGTGATGACCGGCTTTCCCTCGCGGGAGCGGGTTCTGGCGGCGCGGGACAGCGGCGCCAACGAATTTCTGGTCAAGCCCATCGCGCCCTCGGCCCTAGCCAGCCGGTTGAACGCCCTGTTGGCCAAACCGCAGCCCTTCATCAAGGGACAGCAATATTTTGGCCCCGACCGCCGCCGCCATGACCCCGCCTGGAACGGCAATGAGCGCCGCGAACAGGAGACTCCCGCGATTTTGCCTCCGGCTGCAAAGGCCGAAGAGGACATGACGGGCTCGTAAGCATTTTCGGCTTGGCGCGGGATGGGGCTTGGGCCTATCACTGACGGGCCCTAAATCGAGCGGAGCCCCCAGCGAAGCCCATGGAGTCCTTCACCTTTCTGCGCGGTCTGGCCATCGGCGTCGCCCTGGCCGCCCCTGTCGGTCCCGTGGGCATCCTGTGCATCCGCCGCGCCCTGGCCGATGGCCGCTATGCCGCCTTCGTCGCCGGACTGGGCGCCGCCTTCGCCGACACCTTCTATGGCGCCGTCGCCGGCCTGGGCCTGTCGGTGGTCAGCGACTTCCTGCAGGAACATGCCTTCGCCCTGCGGCTGATCGGCAGCGTCTTCATGCTGGTGCTGGGCGCCGCCACCTGGCGCAAGCGTCCGCAATGCGACACCAGCCCGGCGCGGGGGCAAGGGCTGATGAAGGACTTCCTGTCCACCTTCATCATCACCCTGTCCAATCCCGCCACCATCCTGGGCGCCATGGGCGTCTTCGCCGCCTTGGGCACCGTCGATGCCGGCGACGGCAATATCGCCGCCCAGCTGATCCTGGGCGTCTTCAGCGGCTCGACCCTGTGGTGGCTGACCCTGTCGGCCCTGGCCGGAGCAGTGCGCTCGAAATTCACCCCGGACTGGCTGGTCAAACTGAACCACTGTTCCGGCGTCGCCCTGCTGCTGTTCGGGACGGGAATTTTGATCAGTCTGGCACTGGGGTTTTAAAACACTGGGCTTCTAACGTTCCCTCACCCTAAATCCCTCTCCCGCCTGCGGGAGAGGGACTTGCAAATAAAAACCCCCGCCCGGTTTCCCGGACGGGGGTTTCGTAAGAACGGCTGTTCTTAATAACGATAGGTATCGGGCTTGAAGGGGCCTTCGACCTTGACGCTGATGTAATCGGCCTGAGCCTTGGTCAGGGTCGAGAGCTGCACGCCGATCTTGGCCAGATGCAGACGGGCAACCTTTTCGTCCAGATGCTTCGGCAGCACATAGACCTTGCGCTCGTAGTTCTCGGCATGGTTCCACAGCTCGATCTGGGCCAGCACCTGGTTGGTGAAGCTGGCGGACATCACGAAGCTGGGATGGCCGGTGGCGCAGCCCAGATTGACCAGACGGCCTTCGGCCAGAACGATCAGACGCTTGCCGTCGGGGAACTCGACCTCGTCGACCTGCGGCTTGACGTTGTGCCACTTGTAGTTCCGCAGACCGGCGATCTGAATTTCGCTGTCGAAGTGACCGATGTTGCAGACGATGGCGCGGTCCTTCATGGCGCGCATGTGATCCAGGGTGATCACGTCGATATTGCCGGTGCAGGTGACGAAGATGTCGCCCAGCGGAGCAGCCTGCTCCATGGTGGCGACCTGATAGCCTTCCATGGCGGCCTGCAGAGCGCAGATCGGGTCGATTTCGGTGACGATCACGCGGGCACCCTGGCTGCGCAGAGAGGCGGCCGAGCCCTTGCCCACATCGCCGAAGCCGGCGACCACGGCGACCTTGCCGGCGACCATGACGTCGGTGGCGCGCTTGATGCCGTCCACCAGCGATTCGCGGCAGCCATACAGATTGTCGAACTTGGACTTGGTGACCGAGTCATTGACGTTGATGGCGGGCACCAGCAGCTTGCCGGCCTTGGCCATCTCGTACAGGCGATGCACGCCGGTGGTGGTCTCTTCCGAGATACCGCGGACGTCCTTCAGCATCTCGGGATACTTGTCATGCATGATCTGGGTGACGTCGCCGCCATCGTCCAGGATCATGTTGGGGGTCCAGCCATCGGGACCGCGCAGGGTCTGCTCGATGCACCACCAGAACTCTTCCTCGGTCTCGCCCTTCCAGGCGAAGACGGGGATGTTGGCGGCGGCGATGGCGGCGGCGGCCTGATCCTGGGTCGAGAAGATGTTGCAAGACGACCAGCGCACCGAAGCGCCCAGAGCCACCAGGGTCTCGATCAGCACGGCGGTCTGAATGGTCATATGCAGACAGCCGACGATACGGGCGTCCTTCAGCGGCTTCGAGGCGCCGAACTCGTCACGCAGAGCCATCAGGCCGGGCATCTCGGTCTCGGCAATGGTGATTTCCTTACGGCCCCAATCGGCCAAGGACATGTCGGCGACCTTATAGTCGGTGAACGTCATCTTATGCTGCTCCTGAGCAAACGGTTTGTCGGCGTATACCAGCACCGAGGGTTACGGGCAATCGTCCTGATCAGTCGAGCCCGGCGTTGAACTCGTCCAGCTGGCTGGCGATGCTGGTGGAATCGAACTGTTCCATGATCAGCTGGGCCCGGCGGGTCGCGGCCAGCAGATCCAGGCTGCGGATGCGCTGCTTGACGCTGGCCAGATTGTTCGAGGCCATGGACAGATCGCGGATGCCAAGGCCCAGCAGCAGCGCCGTATAGCGCGGATCGCCGGCAATTTCGCCGCAGATGCTGATGGGAATGCGGGCCCGCAAGGCGGCGCCGGTGGCGAACTGGATCAGCCGCAGCACCGCGGGATGCAAGGGATCGTAAAGGTCGGCCACCGCCTCGTCGGTCCGATCGATGGCCAGGGTATACTGGGTCAGATCGTTGGTGCCGATGGCGAAGAAGTCGGAATGCCGCGCCAAGGCGTCGGCGGCCAGGGCGGCGCCGGGAACCTCGATCATGGTGCCCAGGGGCGGCAGCGGGCTGGCGCAGGGCAGCCCCTGTTCACGCAGGCGCTTGGCCACCCGCTCCATGGCGGCGCGCACGGTCAGCAGCTCGGACACGGCGCAGACCATCGGCAGCATGATGCGCACCGGCCCATGGGCGCCGGCCCGCAGGATGGCGGCCAATTGCGGATCAAGGATGTCGGGACGCTTCAGCGACAGGCGGATGGCCCGCAGACCCATGGCCGGGTTGGGACCATCGAACATGCCCAGCGCCGGAGCCAGCTTGTCGCCGCCGCAATCCAGGGTGCGAATGGTCAGCGGCCGTCCCTGAAGCTTCTGCACCATCAGGCGCAGCAGTTCATACTGCTCGTCCTCGCTGGGCAGATCCTCGCGGTTCATGAACAGGAATTCCGAGCGCAGCAGCCCCACCCCGGCGGCGCCGGCGGTCAGGACGCCGTCGATCTCGGCGGGCAGTTCCAGATTGGCCAGCAGGGTGATCTCGGTGCCGTCGCGGGTGATGGCGGGAACCTTGGCCAGCCGGTTCAGGCGGCGGCGCAGGCGCAGATGCTCGGCCTTCTTGTGCCGATAGGTCTGAATGGTCTCGTGGGTCGGATACAGGATCACCACGCCACCCGAGCCGTCGATGATCACCGGCGTGCCCGAAACCGCATGGGCCAGTTGTCCGCCCAGACCCACCACCGCCGGCAGGCCCAGCGACCGGGCCATGATGGCGGTGTGGCTGGCGGCGCCGCCCAGGGCGGTGGCCATGCCCGCCACCTGCGCCGGATTCAAAAGCGCGGTGTCGGCGGGGCTCAGTTCCTCGGCCAGGATCACCGCCGCGTCGGGCAGGATCGAGAAGGGCTTGTAATCGTCGCGGGTCAGCTGGCGCAGCAGACGACGGCCGACCTCGCGGATATCCTCCATGCGGGCCGACAGATAGGCGTCCTCCATGGCGGCGAAATCGGCCACCACCTGGGCGATCTCGCGCTGGACGGCGGCCTCGGCATTGATGCATTCCTCGGCGATGCGGCGATCGATGCCGCGCACCAGCCGCGAGGCCTTGAGCATCTGCTGATAGGCGTCCAGCAGATAGCCCAGCTCTTCGCCCGCCGCGCCCGGCATGGTGCGGGCCTTTTGCTGCATCCGTTCGATCTGACGCCCAGCGGCGGCTCCAGCCTCGGCGAATCGGCGGCGCTCGTCCTCGATCTGCTCGGGCTCGATGGAATATTCGGGAACGTTGGCCGTGCCGGAATCATGCTGATGCACCACGCCGAACGACACGCCGGGGCTGACCCCCAGGCCGGTCAGAACGCGCTCTTCAAAGCGTGAAGCGATGGAGCAGAAACGCAGGTCGCGATGCATCGGACCCTTTAGTCCTCTTCGCCGAACTTGTCTTCGACCAGCTGCACCAGGGCGCCCACCGCTTCGGCGGCGTCATCCCCGGCGCCCTTCAGCTCGATGGTGCTGCCCGGTCCGGCCGCCAGCATCATCAGGCCCATGATGGACAGGCCCGAAACCTCGGTGCCGCGATTGCTGACCAGCACCTGCGCCTTATATTGCGCGGCCAGCTTGACGAACTTGGCGGCGGCGCGGGCATGCAGGCCCCGGCGATTGGTGACATTGGCACTGCGTTGGATGCTTTCAGTATCCGGCATGGCGGATCAGCCTCTTGATCTTATTGGTTATCTTGGGTCAGCAGCCGCGAGGCCACGTTGATATATTTGCGCCCGGCCTCCTGTCCGCAAGCCACGGCGTTGGCCAGGGTCTCGTGATGGCGGACGCTGGCCAGCTTGATCAGCATGGGCAGGTTGACGCCGGCGATCACTTCGACCTTGGCCTTGTCCATGATCGAGATTGCCAGATTCGAGGGCGTGCCGCCGAACATGTCGGTCAGCACCACCACGCCCGAGCCGTCATCGACTTGCGAGACCGATTGCAGGATGTCCATGCGGCGCTGCTCCATGTCGTCCTCGGGTCCGATGCAGACCGTGGCGACGCTGGGCTGCGGGCCCACCACATGTTCGAGAGCGGCCACCAGCTCGTCGGCGAGGCGGCCGTGGGTAACGAGTACCAGTCCAATCATTGCAAGACCTTCACTTGGTTTCCCCCTCTTCCAGCTCGCGGTGCCGGAGATCGACGTTCTGGCCGCGATCCCGCAGCCACTGCGCCAGTTTTTCCGCGATGGCCACCGAGCGGTGGCGTCCCCCTGTGCAGCCGACGGCTATCGTCAGATAACTTTTGCCCTCGGCGGCGAAGCGCGGCAAGAGCGGACCGAGCAAATCGGTCAGCGCCGCGAAAAATTGTGAAAAGCCGGCATCGGCCTCGACATAGCTGCGCACCGCCTCGTCGCGCCCGGTCAGGCCGCGCAGCTCGGGCACATAATGCGGATTGATCAGGAAGCGGGCGTCGAACACCAGATCGGCTTCGCGCGGCAGGCCCCGGCGATAGGAGAACGAGGTGACGAACACCCCCAGCGCTGGCTTGCTGTCCAGACCGAAATGCCCCGACAGCACCCGCTTCAGCTCGCCGGGCGGCAAAGACGAGGTGTCGATCATGACATCGGCCCGACCCCGCAGTGGCGAGACCAGCTCGCGCTCGTGGCGGATGCCGTCGGCCAGGGGCCGGTCGGTCGCCAGCGGATGGCGGCGGCGGGTCTCGGTGAAACGGCGCTTCAGCACCTCGTCGTCGCAATCGACGAACAACAGCTTAAGATCGATGCCGGTGGCCTCGGTCAAGGCGTCCATGCCGGTCATCAGCGAGGCCGCGCCGAAGTCGCGGGTGCGGATATCGACCCCCACCGCCAGCGGGCGCTTCAGCTCGCCGGTGCGCAGCAGGGCTTCCATCAGCGACAGTGGCAGATTGTCCACCGCCTCATAGCCCATATCCTCCAGCGCCTTCAGGGCCAGGGTCTTGCCCGCCCCGGACATGCCGGTGACCATGATGACTCGGGTGGGAGAACAGGAACAACAATGACTCGCCGCGCCCTCGTCTTGAAGAGCGGATCGGTCCTGCTGCGGCAGGGTCGCGTCGGGTGGCGCCGTCATGGTCATCGCAACGCCATTATACCTCCCGTTGCCACCCCCACCGCAAGGCGAACCTTGGTTTGTGCCGATGCTTCCCAAGGATGTAGCCGCAAGCGGGGAATGGGGTGGCCCAGGATCGATTCCGTCTCGGGCGGCGGCATGCGCTCGACCTGATCGGGCGGCACGAGGTCGATCAGCAGCCGCAGCGGCGAGGCGTCGCAGACCACCATCCGCAGCAAGCCCAGCCCACGCACCTCGATCAGGCCGGCGATGGTCTCGGGCGCGGTCATCATCACCGGGCCCTCGCCGTCGCGGCTCAGCCGGGTCTGATCGTCGGAGACCAGCCGTGCCCCGGCCTCGATCAGCCGCAGGGCCAGATCGGATTTGCCCGCGCCCGACGGCCCGCGCAGCAGCACGCCCTGACCGCCGATATCGATTGCCGTGCCATGGACCAAGATCATGCCGCCAGGGTGAGCGCCAAGACAAAGCCTGTCAACGCCGGGACGTTCATCTGTTCTGTCTCGGCTCCGTCTCTGTCATTGCCCAAAGGATCATCAATCCCTATCCTTCCCCGATACGCGTTGTTGGGGAGTTGGTGATGCGTCTGTCTTTGTCCATCAGCTGTGCTCTGCTGTCCGCCGCCTTGCTGGCCGGATGCAATGAGGATACCCCGCCGCAAGTCCAGTCGCCGTCGCAAACCCAGGCCAAGCCCAAGGCGCCCTATAAGGCCGACGGCGTCACCTATACCTCGGTCGAAGCCGCCATCGTCGGCCATCGCGTGATCATCGAGCGGGAACTGAGCGTGATCCAGCCGCCGGGCAAGCCGGTCGGCGGCAGCCTGCTGCTCATCCAGCCGAGCATAAGCCGGCTGAAATACATGACCGCCACGGTGCTGCATCGTCATGACGACATCACCGACTATATCGCCAACGTCTTCGATATCGACATGCATGTCGCCGCCCGCGCCATGGTGCAGGTCAAGGAGTTCGACAAGGTCGAGGTCGTGACCTCGGACGAGCCCGATAAGGTCGACGCCGCCGGCTATGACTATAAGATGTGGACCGAGCTGGCCGAGGACGGCCACAACCGCACCTATCTGATCGTCCCCAGCAAGCCCGAGAACAAGATCGAGATCATCTTCGGCACCAGCCAGAGCAATCTGGAGCGGCTGCGCAACATCATGGCCTCGACCCTGAACGGCGCCTCCGACCTGGGCGCCAAGGTGGACCGAGTGACCATTCCCGGCGTGACCGGCGGCACCACCTCGGGGACCGGCTTCTTCATCAACAAGGACGGCAATCTTCTCACCAACGCCCATGTGGTCAACGGCTGCCGCAAGCTGAAAGTCGTCCTGCCCCAGGAAGAGGCCGACGCCAGCCTGGTCAAAAGCGACAGCCGCAACGATCTGGCCCTGCTGCGGGTGCCCAGCCGCACCGCCGGGCCAATCGCGCAGTTCCATGGCTATAGCCCGGTGCGCATGGGCGACGAGGCCGTCGCCTACGGCTTCCCGCTGGCCGGAGCCCTGAGCAGCCAGGGCAATCTGACCAACGGCAATGTCACCGCCCTGTCGGGACTGGCCGACGACAGCCGTTTCTATCAGATCTCGACGCAGATCCAGCCGGGCAACAGCGGCGGCCCGCTGCTGAGCGAGGATGGCCGGGTGATCGGCATCACCTCGAGCTTCATCACCTATTCCATGCAGTCGCCGGGACAGGCTTCGGTCAATGTGGCGCAGAATCTGAACTTCGCCATCAAGGCGCAGATCGCCATGAATTTCCTCGACACCAACAGCGTCAAATACGAGCTGGCGACCACCGCCCATCCGGCCATGAAGCTGGCCGATATCGGCGATTTGGCCAAGGGCTACACCTTCATGGTCAAATGCATCAAATAAGCCCGGCTTAATAGGCCAGGAACTTCCGCAGATAGACCTGACCGTCGAAGGGCCGCTTCAGGGATTTCTCGGTGGATTTCTGAATGGCCTTCTTGGCGGCTTCCTCGCCGCCATAGGGTGTCTTCAGCTTGTCGAAGCCGGTGGCGGGAATATCCTCGTCCACCGCATGACGCTGGATGCTGGTGCGCATCTCGTCCAGCTGGGCGCAGGTCTGCTCGTCCTTGGCCATCAGATAGGCGATGATCTCGATATGCCGCCAGCCGCCGTCCCCCTTGGGCAGGGCCACCATGATGGGCGGCAGCTCGACCGGATGAATCGGCGGCGGCTTGTCGGCCTTTTGCCCACCGCCCAGCTTGATCTCGCGGGCCTGAAGCTCGCCTTGCCAAAGCATTGCCGCCAGCAGGGTCAACAACCCGAACATCAACCGCCGGCCCATGGGGGCCCGTTGCAAAATCATGGTTGTCGCCCCTTGAAAAGTAATATCCGTCACAATGATAAAAGGATCGTTTTCGGCTGACAACGGCTCATGAGTTTGCCACTCTATTGTTCATAGACGAGCCAATCGTCAGACTGTGATGACCTTTCTTGCGGGAATATATCATGTCCGTGTCGAAGACGCTGATTGCCGGCCTGTGCGCCGCGCTGGTCCTGGTTTCTCCTGCCCTGGCCGGTGAGAAAAAAGAGGGCGGTGAAAAGAAAGAAGGCGGCAAGGAAGGCGGGCATTCCAATCAGATCAAGGGCGTCATGCCCTCGACCTATATCCAGATCCCCAAGATGCGTCTGGCCGTCAGCGGCGATGCCAACCGCCAGTTCCACCAGCTGGAGATGGAAGCCTGGATCTCGGTCAGCAATCCTGAGCATCTGGCCCAGCTGAACAGCAGCAAGAAAAAGATGAACGCCGCCCTGAAGGACGATATGTCCAATTACAAGTGGGAGGCCTTCCAGCAGCCCGGCACCGGCCTCGATCTGGCCAAGGACGTGGTGCGCAATTCGGTCCTGCGCTCGACCGGCGTCAAGCTGGACGATGTGGTGTTGCGGACCTTCGTGATTCACTAAACCCGGATCCGGGATCGGGCGTAGATAAAAATCTAACTCCGCGTTAGACGGAATTTCAGGTACAACTGGCCTCGGTTCGTTCCTTTGGCTTGTGATACCGTTTGAAAATGCTCAATCCCCGGCTTGACCTTCTGACCGATTACCCGTTCCAGCGTTTGGCTGCCTTGTTGAAGGCGCCTGCGGGGGCCGAACCTTTGGTCATGTCCATCGGCGAGCCGCAGCATCGGCCGCCCTCGGTGGTCACCGAGATCCTGGCCGCCCAGGCCGCCGGCTGGGGCAAATATCCGCCCATGAACGGCACCCCCGATTTCCGTAAGGCGGTCGCCGACTGGGTGACCCGGCGTTTCAGCCTGCCCGAAGGCGCTCTGAACCCCGAGACCCAGGTGCTGCCGCTGGCCGGCACCCGCGAGGGGCTGTATCAGATCGCCCAGATCGTCATCGCCCAAACCGAGACCGGCGCTAAACCGCCGGTGGTGCTGCTGCCCAATCCCTTCTATCAAGTCTATGCCGGAGCCGCCCTGCTGGCCGGAGCCGAGCCGGTCTTCGTGCCCGCCACCAAGGACACCGGCTTCCTGCCCGACTTCACCGCCCTGCCGGAAGACATCCTGGCCCGCACCGCCCTGGCCTATCTCTGCACCCCGGCCAATCCCCAGGGCGCGGTCGCCAGCGCCGCCCAGTTGGATGCGGTGGTGTCCCTGGCCCGGCAGTATGATTTCGTACTGGCGGTGGATGAATGCTATTCCGAGATTTACGACAATGCCCGACCGACCGGCGCTCTTGAGGCCTGCCTGCGTCAGGGTTCGGACTTCCGCAATGTTGTGATCTTCCATTCCCTGTCCAAGCGCTCCAGCGCCCCCGGCCTGCGTTCGGGCTTCGTCGCCGGTGACGAAACCATCATCGCCGCCTTTGGCCGCTTCCGCGCCTATGGCGGCGCTGCGGTGCCGCTTCCCATCATCGCCGCCTCGACCGCGCTGTGGAAAGACGAAGAGCATGTCGAGGCCAACCGCTGGGCCTATCGTCAGAAGATCGACGCCGCCCAGGAGATTTTCGGCACCCGCTTCGGCTTCTACCGCCCCGAGGGCGGTTTCTTCCTGTGGCTCAATGTCGGCGATGGCGAAGACGCCACCCGCCGCCTGTGGGAAAAGGCCGGCATCCGCGTGCTGCCCGGCGGCTATCTGGCGCGGCCCGGAGCCGATGGTGTCAATCCCGGCCAGCCTTATATCCGCGTCGCCCTGGTGCATGACCTCGAAACCGTCTGTGCGGGCCTGACCCGCATGGCCGAGGTTTTGGGAGAGGCTTGATGGCGGCGGCGCCTCCGAACCAGAAGAAGAAAAAGAAAACCTCGGGCGGGTTCCTGCCCGAGGGCATGGGCGAGATGTTCCAGCAATGGGCGCTGCAAGGCGTCGGGCTGGTGGTGGTGGCGATTGCCCTGCTGATGGCCGCCGCGCTGATCACCTATCACCCCAACGACCATAGCCTGAACACCGCCGCCGATCCGGCCTGGCATACCCAGAACATGGTCGGCCTGCCCGGCGCTTTCATTGCCGACATCCTGCTGCAGCTGGTGGGTCTGGCCGCCTGGATGCCCGCCATCGCCCTGCTGGTCTGGGGCGGCCGCATGACCGCCACCGGCTCCCGGCTGGAAAAGCTCTGGCTGCGGGCCCTGCTGCTGCTATCGGGCCTGCTGCTGGTCGCCGTCGGTCTGGCGGCCCTGCCGATTCCCGCCGGATGGCACCTGCCCCGTGGGGCCGGTCAGTCCCTGGGCGGCTCGGCCGGTGCCTTGCTGCTGGATGGTCTGGTCTCGACCCTGGCGCTGTTCGGCGGCGAGGCTTTCGGCTGGGTCATGGCCCTGGTCAGCGGCCTGCTGGGCACGCTTTGCACCGTCACCAGCCTGGGCCTCAGCCTTGAGGAATGGCGACAAGTCTTCCAAGCGGTGATCCGCAGTCGCCACAAGCTGCGCGACAGCCGCGAAAAGCTGCAAAGCGTCGCCGAAACCGTGCGCGAACGGCTGGTCCGTGAACCGGAGCCCGAGCCGGAACCAGAAACGCCCGCCACCGCCCGCCACAGCGCCCCGCGCAAGGAACCCAGCCTGTTCGCCCCCAGCTATCGCGCCGAGGATGATCCCGACGACGATGATATGGACGAGCTGCCGCCCATCGAGCGCCCCGAGCCGCTGGTCGCCCCCCGCGCCCCCAGCAACAAGCCCGGCAAGCGGGCGGCGCAGCAGGCCCAGGGCAAGCTGCAATTGCCCGATCAAGACACATACGAGCTGCCGCCGCCGCAATTGCTGACCCTGCCGCCGCCCTCCAAGGGCACCGGGATCAACCAGGAATCCCTGGAGCAGAATGCCCGCCTGCTGGAAGGCGTGCTCGAGGATTTCGGCGTCAATGGCGACATCGTCAAGGTCCGCCCCGGCCCGGTGGTGACGCTCTATGAGCTGGAACCCGCTGCCGGCACCAAGACCAGCCGCGTCATCGGTCTGGCCGACGACATCGCCCGCTCCATGTCGGCGCTGAGCGTGCGCATCGCCACCGTTCCCGGCCGCAATGTCATCGGCATCGAGCTGCCCAACAGCAAGCGCGAGACGGTGTTCCTGCGCGAATTGCTGGATTCCGAAGCCTTCGAGCGGGCGCCGTCGCGCCTGACGCTGGTGCTGGGCAAGGATATCGGCGGCCAGCCGATCATGGTCGATCTGGCCCGTATGCCCCACTTGCTGATCGCCGGCACCACCGGTTCGGGCAAGTCGGTGGCCATCAACACCATGATCCTGTCGCTGCTCTATAAGCTGAAGCCGGAAGAGTGCCGCATGATCATGATCGACCCCAAGATGCTGGAGCTGTCGGTCTATGACGGCATTCCGCATCTGTTGGCCCCGGTCGTGACCGAGCCCGGCAAGGCGGTGGTCGCCCTGAAATGGGCAGTGCGCGAGATGGAAGACCGCTATCGCGCCATGAGCCAATTGGGCGTGCGCAACATCACCGGCTATAACCAGCGTCTGGTCGAGGCCAAGCATAAGAGCGAGTCGCTGTCGCGTACGGTCCAGACCGGCTTCGATCCCGACACCGGCAAGCCCATCTATGAAGAGCAGCCCCTGACCCTGGAGCCGCTGCCCTTCATCGTCATCGTGGTGGACGAAATGGCCGACCTGATGCTGGTCGCCGGCAAGGATGTGGAAGGCGCGGTGCAGCGTCTGGCCCAGATGGCCCGCGCCGCCGGCATCCATATCATCATGGCGACCCAGCGCCCCTCGGTCGACGTCATCACCGGCACCATCAAGGCCAACTTCCCCAGCCGCATCAGCTTCCAGGTCTCGTCCAAGATCGACAGTCGCACCATCCTGGGCGAACAGGGCGCCGAGCAGCTGCTGGGTCAGGGCGACATGCTCTATATGGCCGCCGGCGGGCGCATCACCCGTGTGCACGGCCCCTTCGTCTCGGACGAGGAAGTCGAAGGCGTGGTCGAGCATCTGCGCCATCAGGGCGAGCCGTCCTATGTGGAAAGCGTCACCGAGGAACAGACCGACGAGCTGGATATGCCCGGCGGACCCGGCGGCGCATCGGGCGACAGCCTTTATGATCAGGCGGTGGCCATCGTTGCCCGCGAGGGCAAGGCCTCGACCAGTTTCATCCAGCGGCACCTGCAGATCGGCTATAACAAGGCCGCCGGTCTGATCGACCGCATGGAACGCGAAGGCGTGATCAGCAAAGCCAACCATGTGGGCAAGCGCGAAGTGCTGGTCGGCCATCACGGCGATTAAGGAGCATTCATGTTTTCGAAGGCAAAAATGGCCCTGGCGGCGGCGTTGCTGGCAATTCCCTTCAGCGCGGCACAGGCCGACGACAAGGCCGACATCGCCCAGGCCGAGGATTATCTCAACACCGTCCAGACCCTGAAGGCCCGCTTCATCCAAGTGGCCCCCTCGGGCGAGACCGCCGAGGGCGATCTGATGCTCTGGCGGCCGGGCCGCATGCGGCTGGAATATGATCCGCCCGCCCCGATCCTGGTGCTGGCTACCGGCAAATTCCTGGTCTATTTCGACAAGAAGCTGAAGCAGACCAGCTATATGGACCTGGAAACCAGCATCGCCGGCGTGCTGGTGCGCGACCGGGTGCGGCTGGACGGCGACGATCTGAAGGTGCTGAAGGTGGCCCACGCCCCCGACCTTGTGAACATCACCGTCACCCATCGCAAGGATCCCAGCCAGGGGCAGATCACCCTGGTCTTCACCCAGCATCCCTTCGCCCTGCGCCAATGGCAGGTGCTGGACGCCCAGAATCAGGCGACCACCGTCTCGTTGTTCGAGCCCAAGCTGGGGATTCCCCTGGACCCGGAATTGTTCAAATTCCGCGATCCCAACGCTCAGGTCGGACCCGACTTAAGTACCAAGGGCAAGTAAACCAACGCACAGCAGATATGCGTCTTGTGACCATTGCAACTTCGGCCTTGGAAACCCAAATGGGAGTCACGACGCCGGGTTCGCAATGAGCCTGGCCGCTGGAGGCGGTCTCCCCTGCTGGCCTCCAAGCTCCTCTGACGGAGCCGGGCGTCCGGTTACCCCCCTGACCGGACGCCCAAACTTTATGTATAGCCCTCGCCGGGCGGGGCCATCCGGCCCGTTGGCCGCGGCCGCAATGGCCGCTGGAGTGATGCGCATATCAAGCATCATGCTATACTCCCCTTCCCTCTTCCCACAGGCGGACAGCGTTCCATGACCTATTTCGTGATTCCTCCGCAGGCGCCCACGGTTCTGGCGGTTTCCGGCGGCGGGCTGTTTCCCGTGCGCCGCATCTTCTGCGTTGCGCAGAACTATGCCGACCATGCCCGCGAAATGGGAAGCGACCCCGATCGCCAGCTGCCCTTCTTCTTCACCAAGCCGTCCGACGCCGTGACCTCGCTGCCGACGGTGCCCTATGCCCCCGCCACCAAGCGCCTGGATTACGAGGGCGAGCTGGTGGTGGCGCTGAGTAAGGGTGGCGCGAATATCTCCGCCGAGACCGCCCTGGAGCATGTCTATGGCTATGCCGTCGGCTGCGACCTGACGCGGCGCGATTTACAGGCCGAGGCCAAGCAGGCCGGGCGTCCCTGGGACATGGCCAAGGGCTTCGACTGCTCGGCGGCCATCGGCGTGCTGTATCCCGCCGCCGACATCGGCCATCCCGGCAAGGGTGCCGTCACCCTGACGGTCAATGGCGAGACCAAGCAGAACGGTGACTTGTCCCAGATGATCTGGAGCGTGCCCGAGATGATCAGTCTGCTGTCCACCTTCGTCACCCTGGCCCCCGGCGATCTGATCTTCAGCGGCACCCCGGCTGGGGTTGGCCCGGTCTATCAGGGCGACCGCATCGACATCCGCATCGCCGGCGTCGGCGCTCATTGCTTCAGCATGGTCTAAATGCGCATTGCCACTTGGAATGTGAACTCGGTCCGGCTGCGCCTTGAGCAACTGGGCCAGATCGCCACCCATCTGCGCCCCGACGTTCTCTGCTTGCAGGAAACCAAGGTGGTGGACGAGCTGTTCCCGCGCGAGGCCTTCACCGCCCTGGGCTACGAGCATTTGGCCATCCAGGGCATGAAGAGCTATAACGGCGTCGCCATCGCCTCGCGCCGGCCCTTATCGAATATCCGCACCCATCGCTGGTGCGACAAGGACGACTGCCGCCATATCTCGGCCGAGATCGACGGGATCGAGGTTCATTGCCTTTATATCCCCGCCGGTGGCGATATTCCCGACCCGGCGGTGAATGTGAAATTCGCCCACAAGCTGACCTTCCTGGATGAGCTGACCGCTTGGTTCGCTGCCCAAGACCCGGCCAAGCCCATGGTGGTGACCGGCGATTTCAACATTGCGCCGCTGGAGACCGATGTTTGGTCCCATAAGCAGATGCTGAAGATCGTCAGCCACACCCCCGTCGAGGTGGACCGGCTGAACCGGCTTCAGGCCTCGTTGGATTGGGTTGACGGCGTGCGCCGGATCATCCCGCCCGCCGAGCATCTTTATACCTGGTGGAGCTATCGCGCCGCCGATTGGGCCGCCAGCAACAAGGGCCGCCGTCTGGATCATATCTGGGTGACGCCGCCGCTGGCCGACCGGGTCACCGCTGCCGAAACCATGCCCGCCACCCGCTCTTACACGCCGCCATCCGACCATGTGCCGGTGATGCTGGAGCTGAAGGATTAATCCCCCAGCCGATAGCCGCCCGGTTCGGTGATCAACACCGCCTCGGACAATTTACGGCGCAGGCGATAGATATGCGTCTCGACCGTATGGGTCGAAGCGGCGCTGGCATAGCCCCAGACCTCGCCCAGCAGTTCCTCGCGCGGGACCAGCCGGTCGCGGGCCTGATGCAGATAGACCAGGATCGCGGTTTCCTTCTCGGTCAGGGGAATCCGCTTGCCCTTGACATCCAGGGCCTGCCGGGCGATGGCCTGCAATTGGAAGCCGGCCAGGGCGATATCTTGCTCGGCGGCGGATTTGGGCCGCAAGGTCTCCAACGTCGAGGCCAGTACCGACAGCCGCACCGGCTTGGCCAAACAAGCGGAAACACCCGCCGCCAGCAACTCGCGCCCCTCGCCCGGAGCAACTCCCAGCACCAGCACCGGCAGGGCTAACCCGGCCTCGCGCAGGGCGGCGCAAAGGACCGCAGGCTCCAGCGAGACATCGACGATCAGCAGATCGGCCTGAGCCGCCTGCACCAGCGCCTCGGCCAGATGTGCGGTCTGCGTCACCTCATGGCCCTGCGCCGTCAACTGATCGGCCAAGGACCGGCGCGGCAGGCCGTCTTGGTCGAAAAGGAGGATTCGGCGGCCTTCAGCCATTTTTTGCGACGCTTTCTGTTGGGATCGGGGCATGCTATCCCATATAGAGCCCATAGTGGGAAGGCGGAATTCTCCGCGCCCCCTCTTTTTCCCGAGCCGAAAAGCTTGTATCTTGCGGCGCTTCCGGCCGCGACCAGAGATTTTTTATGAGCCGACCCCTGACCCTCAAGCCTTTGCCCCTGCCGTCCGCGCCCAACGCCCTGGTGGCGGTGGACCGCGCCATCGCCGAATTGCGGCGGGGCGGTATGGTGGTCTTGTGCGTGCAGGGAACCCCCTCGGCCCTGATGATGGCCGCCGAGGGCGCCACCAGCCAAGGCCTGGACCGCTTGGCCGAACTGGCCGGATCGCCTCCCAAGGCCGCCTTGACCGCCCGCCGCGCCGCTGTGCTGAAGCTGGCCGAAGTTACGGGTCCGGTCATCGTCGCCGCCCCGGAAAAGCTCACCAGCTCGGACGTGCTGTCCCTGGCCGATCCCCTGGATCGCCACGAACCCGCCCCCGGCCTGAGCGTCGAGCCCGGCCCGGCCCCGGCCTGGACCGAAGCCGCCGTGCAGCTGACCAAACTGGCCCGACTGCTGCCCGCCGCCGTGGTCGCCGCCACCGCAGCCGCGCCCGAGCATCTGTTCCATCTGGAGACCACCGACGTGCTGGGCTATGCCCAGACCGCCGCCCGGTCCCTGCGCCGCATCGCCGAAGCCCGCGTGCCGCTGGCCGATGCCGAAAACACCCGCATCGTCGCCTTCCGCCCCGCCGATGGCGGTATCGAGCATCTGGCCATCGTCATCGGCCAGCCCGACCGCGATGGGCCGGTGCTGGCGCGCCTGCATTCCGAATGTTTCACCGGCGACCTACTGGGCTCGTTGCGCTGCGACTGCGGCGATCAGCTGCGCGGTGCCATTGCTCAGATCTCCCAGGCGGGCGGCGGCGTGCTGCTCTATCTCGCCCAGGAAGGCCGCGGCATCGGCTTGGTCAACAAGCTGCGGGCGTATGAGCTTCAGGACGGCGGTCTCGATACCTTGGACGCCAATCTGCAGCTGGGCTTTGATGACGATGAGCGCATCTATCTGCCGGCTGCCGAGATGCTGCGCCAACTAGGTATCGGATCGGTGCGGCTGATGACCAACAACCCCGCCAAGGTCGAGGGGCTGGCCCGGTTCAATATGACCGTGACCGAGCGTGTGCCGCATATTTTCCCGTCAAACGGTCATAATGAGCGTTATCTTTTGACGAAGGCGACCCGATCAGGTCATCTATTCTAAGCTCACGCGCAATGGCAAGGACGACAAGCTCATGACGAGCACATTCCTGACCGACCGCCAACGCTTCGAGGAACTGGTCGTCAGCCTGCTGAAGCAGGATAGCAACGGCAGTTTCGGCAAACTGCACATGGTCCGCATCCAGCCCATGCTGGAAGATGCCATCGTCTGGGAACATCTGCTGCCCAAGGCCATGGCCATCACCGAACGGATTCTGTCCACCCGGCTGGGCCCCGATGACGCCTGCCTGCGCCTTGAGGACGGGCAGTATCTGCTGCTGTTCCCCCGCCTGACCGAAGCCGAGGGCCATATCCGCGCCATGGCCATCAGTCACGAGATCAAGACCCATCTGGTCGGCAACGAGACCAGCGAACTGGATATCATCGCCCAGACCGTTCCTTTGGCGCAGATCAAGACCGCCTATGGCGAGACGATGATCGAGCGGATGAACACCGCCGCCCGCCTGTCGGAACAGCCCAAGGGCCTGAAGCTGTCGGTGGAATATCAGCCGGTCTGGGAAGGCGCCCGCCAGGCGGTGATCGGCAATCGCGCCCGCGTGCGCCGCGATTTCGGCGAGAATGTCCTCTATGAGGCCGCCACCATGTTCGCCGGCGATCATGATCCGCTGGCGGTGAATATCAATGAGGCTTTGATCAAGGGCGCCATCAGCTATCCCGGCGATTGCGGCCCGCTGTTCCTGCCCCAGGCCATCAACGAGCATGTCTTCAAGATGCATGGCGGCTTCGAGGCCCTGGCCAGCAAAGCCCTGCATCGCGAATTACCGGATGTGCCGTCCCGCGTGATCTTCGAGCTGGCCGGGGCTTTTCCCCAATGCACCCGCACCATCCAGCGCCAGACCATCACCATGCTGCACGGCTTGGGCTGCCGCATCGCCGTGCGCATGATGCCCGACCGCGAAACCGCCAAATTCCTGCGAGATAGCGGTGTCGATTTCGTCTGCGTCAATCTGGCCCGGGTCATGACCGCCGGCCTGACGGGCGGCACACTTTCGGCAATGATGACCATGGTCGCCCACGAGCTGGACGGTCTGGGCTATCGTCTGTGCCTGTGGAATGCCACCACCCCCGATTTGGTCAAGCGCGGCAAGTCGCTGGGCTATCATCTGATCAGTGGCCAGCCTATCGGCCCCACCCAGCCCCTGCCGTCGCATCAGCGCAAGATGTCGGCTGATTTGATCTATGCCTAAGGCGATCTAGGCAGAAGCTGCCGGGCAAAGGCTGTGGCAATCTCTCCAGGCTGACACATATCTTCTTGATATATAACGATATTTGTCACTGGCACGGCGATTGCTAATTACCTAGCGGATTAAACTTCGCTGTAAGGTCTGCCATGTCGGCTCCTCGCATAGGCCCTGCCCCGCTGCCCCAATATAGTGAGCCCAACCAGGCTCCGGTTCCGGCTGACGTTTCCTCTGCCGGCGATACCGATGTGGTCGCCTGGAACGATAAGGACGGCCCCAGCTTCTCGGACGTTCTCGACATCCTGAACCCGCTGCAGCATTTGCCGGTGGTCAGCACCATCTATCGCCATCTGACCGGCGATCAAGAAGGCGCCATGGATGACATCATCGGCGGCACCCTTTACGGCGGTCCCATCGGTCTGGGCGTCGCCATCGCCAATCTGATGGTCGAGGACAGCACCGGCCAGGGCATCGGCGATCATGTCTATACCGCCCTGTTTGGCGACGAGGATGCCAGCAGCACCGTGGCCGAGACCGAAGACAGCGAGTCGGTGGCCTCCAGTGACGATGCCCCGCCGCCGCCCGTGGCCGCCGTCGCGCCCCAGTCGGTCAGCAGCCAGCCGCTTCAGGACAACAGCGTCAAGAACGGCCCGGCCCGCTCGGGCGATTTCCTGGTGTTCGGTTCGGCCGCCGCCGCCGCTCCTACGGCTGCCGCGACCGCCAGCCCCAAGCCCGTCACCGTCAGCAGCAACAGCGCCACGCCCCTGGCCCCTGCCGCCACCGACAAGCAAAGCATGATCGCCCGCCAAGTTCCCGCCTCGCCCGTTGCCGGTAGCAGCAACAGTGTGCAGCAGGGTGACTTCCTGGTGTTTGGCGGCGGCGTCACCGCGGCCACCTCCAGCCAGCCCGCCGCCTTGCCGCTGAGCTCGGGCAGTGCTAATGGCGCCTTTGCCGCCGATCCCAGCAAGACGACAGCGTTCCGCCGCACCTCGGCCATTCCGCCTGCGACCCTGCCCAAGCCCACCACCGGCCCCGGCGCCTTGCCGGGCGGTCAGTCCCAGGCTTTGAAGCCTGCCCAGGCGACCGCGCCCAACAATGATTGGTTCGCCAGCACCTTCAGTCAGAACATGGATAAATACGAGACGCTGCACGGCAATAGCGACGCGGCTCCCACCAGCCTGAACTGAGATGGACCTGCTGATCGACGCCTCGGGTTGGCTGGAGTATGACGGCCATCTGCTGCGCTGCGCCCTGGGCAAGGGCGGCATCAAGCAGGATAAGAGGGAAGGCGACGGCGCCAGTCCAGCCGGATCTTGGCCGCTGCGGCGGGTGTTCTATCGCCCTGACCGCCTTGCCGCCTTTCCCTGCGCTCTGCCCTTAAGCCCGCTTTCGCCGCAAGACGGTTGGTGCGACGATCCTGGTCATCCCGACTATAACCGCCCGGTCAGCCTACCCCATCCCGCCAGCTGCGAGCAGTTGTGGCGCGAGGATAGCGTCTATGACGTGATCGTGGTGCTGGCCCATAACGATGATCCGCCCCAGCCAGGACTGGGCAGCGCTATCTTCATGCATGTGGCCCGGCCCGGCTATCTGCCGACCGAAGGCTGCGTCGCCTTGGCCCTGCCGGATTTGCTCTGGCTGCTGCAGCGGGTTTCGCCCGCAGACGCGGTGCTTATCCCCGCGCCGTAAGTGGCGGGCGGTGGCCGAAAATGGCGGTGCCCACCCGCACATGGGTCGCACCCCCGGCAATCGCCTGCCCATAATCGCCGCTCATGCCCATGCTGAGCTGAGCCAGTCCGTGCTCTTGGGCCATCTTGGCCAGAATGGCGAAATGCGGCGCCGGGTCTTCCTCGACGGGGGGAATGCACATCAATCCCTGGATCCGCAGTTTATAATTTTCAACACAGGCACGGATGAAGCTGTCCGCATCGCTGGGCAGAATCCCGGCCTTTTGCGGCTCGGCCCCGGTATTGATCTGGATGAAGAGACCCAACTGCTTGCCGGTCCGCGCCATCTCATCGGCCAAGGCCCGCGCCAGCTTGTCGCGATCCACCGTCTGAATCACATCGAACAACGCCACCGCCTCGCGGACCTTGTTGCTTTGCAAAGGTCCAATCAGATGCAGCGACAGATCGGGGAAATCCTGGCGCAGCGCGGACCATTTTCCCTGGGCTTCCTGCACCCGGTTCTCGGCGAACAGGCGATGTCCGGCTTGCAAGAGCGGGCGAATCCGCTCGGCGGGATGGGTCTTGCTGACGGCAATCAGCTGCACCGATCCGGCCTCGCGCCCGGCCTTGGCCTCGGCCGCCGCCAATTCGGCCCGGACCTCTTGCCAATTCGCCACCACATCGGCATGAGGGAGATCGGTCACGGCAAGGGCTCCATGCTATAGTCATTGGATGCGCAGCCTAGCAGACATGGCCCGAGGCCTCAATTCACCCCGGCTGATCCTTGTCACCGACAGCCTGCGGCTGGCCGACCCCCTGCCCGCCATCGCCAAGCTACCCCACGGCGCCTGGGTGCTGTTTCGTCATTACGACCATCCTCAGCGCGAAGCCTTGGGCCGTGCCATCGCCCGACTATGCCGGGCTAAGCGGTTGAGCTTGCTGGTCGCAGGAGATTTCGCCCTGGCCTTGCGGCTGAAGGCGCAAGGAGTGCATCTGCCGGAATATGGCTTGCGCCATCCGGCGCCGGCCTTGCGGCTTTGGGCCCGGCACAAAGGTCAACTGACCGCCGCCTGCCATTCCCGACAGGCTTTGCGACAGGCAAAAGATTGGGGGGTTAGCGCGGCGTTTCTCTCGCCGGTCTTTCCGACGCAAAGCCATCCGGGCCAGGGCTGTCTGGGCCCTATGCGCTTTCGTCAGCTGACGCGGCAAAGTGCGGTGCCGGTCATCGCTTTGGGCGGGGTCAATCGCCAGACCATCGCCCTGCTGCGGCACAGCGGCGCGACGGGCATTGCCGCGATCGCGGGCTTTTCATCGTAAGCCAAAAAAGAAAAGGGCGGCCGAAGCCGCCCTTTCCAGCTCAATCCCCGAGAGGATTAGAACTTCACGGTCAGGCCGGTGACAGCACCGACGCCGTTGTTCACGTTGGCCTTGTTGGCCAGCTGGTTGGTGTTGGTCTGAGCCGAGGTGTAGTCGACATAGAACACCGAAGCAGTGGCGGTCACGCCCGGGCCCATTTCGTAGGCGCCGGCCAGGGTCCACACGGAGTCGCGGTCGTAGCCAGTGGCCGACGAACCCAGCGACGAGGTGTCCTTGTACTGCTGAGCTTCGCCCTGGAAGTAGGTCACGCTGGCGCTGTAGGGGCCGGTGGTGTAGCTCACGCCGGCATCCCAGCTGACGCCCTTACGCACGGCGTAAGTGTCCAGCAGAGCGGTGCCCGACAGCAGCTGACGGTCGACGCCGCTGTTGTGGCTGTCGCGATCCAGGACCGAGGCGCCGACGGTGAAGCCCTTGTAGGAGACGTTCAGACCGCCCTGGTAGACCACCAGGCCAGCAACGTTGGCAGTGCCCGAACCCACGTCAGCCTTGACCGACACGTCGCCGAATTCGGCGGCATAGGCCAGACCATAGACCCACAGGTCGCCCTGCAGCTGGCCGTTGGAGGCCAGAGCGGTGGCGTCGCCGGTCTGGATGGTCGAGTGACCAACCTGAGACAGGTTCACCGAGGGGGTGTAGCTGACGCCGGCGGCAACGCCGTAGAAAGCAGGGGTGATGTAGATCAGCTTGTTGGCCGAGCGGTCATCGCCGGCATAGGTGCGCTGATAGGTGTCACGATGGCTCGAGGGAGCCAGGACCCAGTTCATCCAGTTGCCGTCCTGGCCACCGATGCCGCCGACGTCCGGCGAGCTGTTGTGGATCAGGGCGCCGACGTTGGACTGCTCACCAGCTTCGATGGTGCCGAACTTGCCAGCCAGGGTCACGAAGGACTTGCGGATGTTCTTGTTCGAAGCATTCGAGGTGGTGCTGTTGGTGCCCTGGGTGCCAGCGGCGTCAACTTCGACCGACACGGTGATGCCGTTGTCCAGCTGGCTGCTGCCGGAGAAGGTGATGTTCACGTCGTCCTGGACGTCAACCGCGGTGCGGCCCTGGCCGGCGACGGTGCCGGTGCCACCGAAATCGGTGTGCTGCTGGTTGGCATAGCCGACCCACTGGGTGGCGTAACCGCCGATGCCCAGCTTGACGGGCTCAGCGGCCTGAGCGGAGACAGCGCCAAAAGCGATAGCGGCGACGCTGGCGAAAAGAACCTTCTTCATCGATGACCCCTCTTATGTTGGGATCCGGCTCGAGGCGCGAACCGGTCTCAAAGGATTAACTGGGTCATAGATAGCGGAAGCCGCGGCGTATGCAAACCGTCATGAAAAGCGTTTGTGACAAATGGGGCATGCTGTTGCGCAATTACCACAAATCAACGGTATGGTGCAGGTTTATGCTCAAAATCTGAGCAATGCTGTTTGATATTCTTAACAGTCTCTTAATGTAGCACTCAATCTGTCCATAAAAGAAAAGGGCGGCCGAAGCCGCCCTTTCCCCGAACATACCGTCCAGATCGATTAGAAATCGACCTTGATGCCGGTGATGGCCAGCGGGGCCTTGTTCTCGTTCGACTTGACCTGAGCGGCCGAGACAACCGAGGAACCGGTGGTGCTGTAGTCGACCAGGCCGATCGAGGACTTCCAGGTCACGCCCGGGCCGAGGATGTAAGCCCCCGACAGCATCCACACTTCGGTGGTGTCGTGACCGCCGCCCGAGAACGAGCCCTTGGCGCCAGTGTAGGTGCTGATGCTGTTGGCCAGAACGCCGTTGGACACGTCGTTCTTGGACTGGTCGCGGAAGTAGCCCAGGCTCACCGAGTAGGGGCCAGCAGCGTAGCTCAGGCCCAGATCCCAGGACTGACCAGCATAAGCAGCCCACTTGGTCACCGACTTGTAGTAGGTGGTGCCAGCAGCAGCCTGGTCGAACTTGGTGCTGCCCAGGGTGGCGGTGGAGCCGTTGGGAACATTACGGTTCAGGATCGAGCCGCCCAGCGTGAAGCCGGCATAGCTGACCTGCAGGCCGCCCTGGTAGATGCCCAGGTTAGCGATGTTGGCCTGGACCTGGGTCAGGTCGGCCTTGACCGAGACGTCACCGAAGGTGTTGGCATAAGCCAGACCGGCGCCCCAAGCGTTGCCGCCGAACTGAGCGCCGTTGACCTGACCGTTGGTCAGGATGGTGGCGGCGTCAGAGGACGAACCGATGGTGCTGTGACCAGCGGTCGACTGGTTGATGTCCGGCACGTAAGAAGCCGCAGCGGCCAGGCCGTAGAAGGCCGGGGTCACGTAGGTGATCTTGTTGGTGCGGGCGTCATAACGGCTGTCGTTGGTGGCGCTGTAGGTGCGGTGGTTCGAGGGCGAAACAGCCCAACGGAACCAAGCGCCGTCCTGCAGGCCGATGCCGACGTCCGGAGCGGAGCTGTGGACGATGTAGGTGGCGTCTTCACGCTCACCGGCGATCAGGGCGCCGAAGCCGCCGCTGATGGCGACATAGGAGCGCTTGATGTTGCTGTTGCCGCAGGTGCCAGCAGCGTTGCCGCCGGTGATGGCGGTCTTGCCGCAGTTGGCGCCGTCGTTGCGGCTGTCCTGGCCAGCGAAGCCGAAGGTGTCGACTTCAACGGCAACGGTCAGACCGTTGTCCAGCTTGGTCGAGCCAACGAAGTTGACGTTGATGTCGTCCTGGACGTCAACCTTGTTGTAGTTGGTGTGAGCCGAGTACGACGAGGTGTTGGCGCCGCCGATGTTGCTCTGGGCGTTGCTGACGTAACCGACGTATTCGGTGGCATAACCACCGATCGAGAGCTTCACGGGCTCGGCGGCCTGGGCGGCGGTGCCCAGAGCCAGCAGAGCGGCGCTGGCGAGAAGAACCTTCTTCATAGTAACTCCTGTCCGAATTATGAGAAGAGTCGAGGACCCCTCTCGTCATGCGTATGATTGACAGAGTGAGTAAGCCAAACCCCCCCAGCACTGTCAACGAAGCCTGTTACAGCTTGTTACGAAACTCACGCACTGTTGCATGGACGACACAGTCACCTGAGAACGGGTCGCAACTAAAGCAGGGTTCACCCTGGGAAAGCCGCCTCAAGCAACAGGACCCTTGGGTTCGGACCTGTCCTATGATACTTGAAAGGTTGGAGTCGGCCTCGCAATGGCCGCCATTCATGCTTGGGATGAGTCATGCTGCTCAATAAGTCCTTCCGCACGGCCGTTGGCCTGACCGTTCTGATCGCTCTGGCCGCCTGTAGCCAAGGCAAAACCCTGACGCCGACCCGCGAAACCGGCGACACCAGCCCCACCTATGGCGACAAGAAGCGCGAGACCATCTTTGGTTCGGGTGGACTGGATCTGTTCGGCGCTAAGAAGAAGGCCGAAGAGGCCGGCAACGGTATCGGCGTGAACGCCTATCTGTGGCAGGCCAGCCTGGACACCCTGTCCTTCATGCCGCTGGCCTCGGCCGATCCCTTCGGCGGCGTCATCATTACCGACTGGTATGCCGCGCCCGAGGCTCCGACCGACCGCTTCAAGCTGACCATCATCATTCAGGACCGCGCCCTGCGCGCCGACGCCATCCATATCTCGGTGTTCCGCCAGGCGCAGAACACCGCCGGCGAATGGGTTGACGCCGCCGTCGACCCCAAGACCGCCGTCGATCTGGAGAATGCCGTCCTGACCCGCGCTCGCGAACTGCGCACCGCCTCGCAGGCCGCCAAGTAATTTTGGATACGGCGCCTTTCTGGAAAGACAGCGCGCCGCTCCAACCTTCCCCTATATATAAAGAGAGAAGACCCGACCATGTCGCGCATTGATGAGCGCTACAACGTCCGTGAGACCGAAGCCAAATGGCAGGCCAAGTGGGAAGCGCTGAACAGTTTCGCCGCCCACGAGGACGCGTCGCGCCCTAAATATTATGTCCTGGAGATGTTCCCCTATCCGTCGGGCCGCATCCATATGGGGCATGTGCGCAACTATACCCTGGGCGATGTGGTGGCGCGTTATAAGAAGGCCAAGGGCTTCAACGTGCTGCATCCCATGGGCTGGGACGCCTTTGGTCTGCCGGCCGAGAACGCCGCCATCCAGAACAATGTGCATCCGGCCAAATGGACCCGCGAGAATATCGCCGCCATGCGCACCCAGCTGAAAAGCATGGGCCTGTCCTATGACTGGAACCGCGAAGTCGCCACCTGCGAGCCCGAATATTATCGCCACGAACAGAAGATGTTCCTGGATTTCCTCAAGGCCGGCTTGGTCTATCGCAAGGAATCCTGGGTCAATTGGGACCCCGAGGAACATACCGTGCTGGCCAACGAGCAGGTGATCGACGGCCGCGGCTGGCGTTCCGGCGCTCTGGTGGAAAAGCGCTTGCTGTCCCAGTGGTTCCTGAAAATCACCGACTATGCCGAAGACCTGCTGCAGGGCCTGAAGACCCTGGACCGCTGGCCCGAGCGTGTCCGCATCATGCAGGAAAACTGGATCGGCCGCTCCGAGGGCGCCCGCCTGTTCTTCCAGCTGAAGGACCGCGCCGACAAGCTGGAGATCTTCACCACCCGCCCCGACACCCTGTTCGGCGCCAAGTTCGTCGCCATCGCCGCCAATCATCCGCTGTCCCTGGAGCTGGCCAAGAGCAACCCGGCCCTGACCGAGTTCATCGGCGAATGCAACCGCATGGGCACCAGCGAAGCGGCTCTGGAAACCGCCGAGAAGAAGGGCTTCGACACCGGCCTCAAGGCCGTGCATCCCTTTGATCCGGCCCAGACGGTTCCGGTCTATGTCGCGAATTTCGTGCTGATGGATTACGGCACCGGCGCCATCTTCGGCTGTCCGGCCCATGACCAGCGCGACCTGGACTTCGCCCTGAAATATAACCTGGGCTATAGCCTGGTGGTGCAGCCCGAGGGGCAGTCGGTCGAAGAGGCCGTCGCCGCCATCGCCGAGAGCAAGACCGCTCTGGACGGAGACGGCAAGCTGGTCAATTCCGGCTTCCTGGACGGCCTGCCGGTCGCCGAGGCCAAGGCCGCCGCCATCGCCAAGATCGAAGCCCTGGCCATCGGCAACAAGACGGTGAACTACCGCCTGCGCGACTGGGGCGTCTCACGCCAGCGCTACTGGGGCTGCCCGATCCCGATCATCCATTGCGAGAGCTGCGGCGTGGTGCCGGTGCCGGAAGCCGAGCTGCCGGTCAAGCTGCCCGAGGATGTCACCTTCGATAAGCCGGGCAATCCGCTGGATCATCACCCGACCTGGAAGCAGACCACCTGCCCTTGTTGCGGCAAGCCGGCCCGGCGTGAAACCGATACCTTCGACACCTTCTTCGAGTCGTCCTGGTATTTCGCCCGCTATACCTCGCCCCAGGAAACCAGCCGCGGCTTCACCCAAGCCGCCGCCAACCACTGGCTTCCGGTCGATCAATATATCGGCGGCATCGAGCACGCGGTCCTGCACCTGCTTTATTCCCGCTTCTTCACCCGCGCCTTGAAGACCTGCGGCTATCTGGATGTGGAAGAGCCCTTCGCCGGTCTCTTGACCCAGGGCATGATCTGCCACGAGACCTATAAGTCGTCGGAAGGCAAGTGGCTGTTCCCCGGCGATGTCGAGAAGACCGCCGACGGCAGCCTGATCGAAACCGCCACCGGCAAGCCCGCCACCCTAGGCCGCTCGGAAAAGATGTCGAAGTCCAAGAAGAATGTCGTCGATCCGGCCTGGATCATCGACACCTATGGCGCCGACACCGCCCGCCTGTTCATGCTGTCCGACAGTCCGCCTGAGCGCGATCTCGACTGGACCGAGGCCGGCATCGATGGCGCTTATCGCTATGTGAACCGTCTGTGGCGCATGGTGGTGGCCCCTGCCCTGCCGCTGGCCCCCATCGGCGCTGCGGCTCCCGCCAGCTTCGGCCCCGAGGCCGAGAAGGTCCGTCGCCAGACCCACAAGACCATCGCCATGGTCGGCGAGGATCTGGACCGCTTCCATTTCAACAAGGCCGTCGCCCGCCTGCGCGAGCTGACCAACAGCTTAGGCGACCTGAAGCCCGGCGAAGCCGGTGCCGACTGGGTGCTGCGCGAAGGCCTGGAAGCCTTGATCGTGCTGATCAATCCCATGCTGCCGCATCTGGCCGAGGAACTGTGGTCCGAGCTGGATCACACCACGCTGCTGGTCGACACTCCCTGGCCGGTCGCCGATGCCAGCCTGCTGGTGGAGGACAGCGTCACCGTCGCCGTCCAGATCAACGGCAAGCTGCGCGGCACCATCGAGCTGCCCAAGGATGCGCCGCAGGATGTGGCTCAGGCCGCCGCCCTGGCCCTGCCCGCCGTCGCCTCGGTGTTAGAGGGCAAGACGCCCAAGAAGGTCATCGTCGTACCCAACAGGATCGTCAATGTCGTGGCCTAAACGCCTTCTGGTGATGGGAATGCTGCTGGCCCTGACGGCCTGCGGCTTCCATCCCATGTATGGCAAACAGGCCGTCGATCCTGCCGTCTCGTCGCAGCTGGCCAGCATCGCCATTCCGACGATTCCCGACCGCCATGGGCAATTGCTGCATAATGCTCTGCTGACCCGCTTCAATCCCCGGGGCGAGCCGGCCAAAGCCGCCTATATGCTGCGTGTCAGCCTGAGCTATACCGAGAATCAGGAATCCCTGCTCACGGACGGCACCTCCAGCCGGAATCTGGTGATCTTCACCAGCCAATATCAGCTTTATAAGGGCGACAAGGTTCTGGCCCAGGGCAATGTGGTCAAGCAGGCCAGCTATGACTTCCTGCCCCAGCATTATTCCGACGTCTCGGTGATGGAGGATGTGCAAAAGCGCACCGTCACTTTGATCGCCGATGAAATCCGCAACGATATTGCCGCCTATTTCACCCGCGCCGCCCAGGCCCGTGGCGCAGCGCACTAAGCCGCTATCATGAAGCTGGCCGGAAACCGTATCGAGGCCTTCCTGAAATCGCCCGATGCCGCGGCCAAGGCGATCCTGATCTATGGCCCCGATTCCGGCTTGATCAAGGAACGGCTGGACCGCCTGGCCAAGACCGTGCTGGCCGATCTCTCGGACCCCTTCCGCATTACCGATATCGCCGCCAGCAGCCTGAGGGACGACCCGGCCCGCCTGTCCGACGAAGCCGCCGCCATCGCCCTGACCGGCGGACGCCGCGTGGTGCGGGTGCGCGATGCCGGCGACAATGCCACCTCGCCCTTTCAATCCTTCCTGGCCCATCCCATGGGCGATGCCCTGGTGCTGGTGGAAGCCGGAGAGCTGGGGCCGCGCTCGTCTTTGCGCAAGCTGTTCGAGGGAGCCGACAATGCCGTCGCCCTGCCCTGCTATGCCGACGAGGGCGGCGGGCTGGAAGCCGTCATCCATGAAACCCTAAAGGCCCACGGCCTGACCGCCGAACCGGACGCCGTCGCCTTCCTGGCCGACCATCTGGGCGGTGACCGCAAGCTGACCCGGTCGGAGTTGGAAAAGTTGGCGCTCTATATGGGCGGTCCCGGCCGGGTAAAATTGGAAGACGCCGCCGCCTGCGTCGGCGACACCGCCGCCATGTCCATGGATGATCTGTGCATGAGCGCCGCCGGTGGCGACCATGCCGAGGCGCAGCGGGTTCTCGATCGTCTGTTTGCCGAGGGCACCTCGCCCATCGCCATATTGCGATCCTTGCAGCGGCATTTCCAGCGACTGCATTTTTGCGCCGGGGGAATCCTGAAGGGCCGCACCGCCGACCAGGTGGTGTCTTCCCTGAAGCCGCCGCCGCATTTCCGCGTGGCCGACAAGCTGAAGGTTCAGCTTGGCCGTTGGCCCGCTGATCGACTGGCTCAGGCTTTGGAGCTGTTGGTCAATACCGAGATCGACTGCAAGACCACCGGCATGCCGGCGGAAGAAATCTGCAGCCGGGCCGTCATGCAATTGGCCCGGGCTGCCGGTCGCCGACCGGGCCCGCCGGGCCGTCGCTGACAGCGACCTGAGCGTCCTTTCCCACGGCTTGGCCGAAAGATCGGACTCTCAGGCGATGTTACAATAAAATCAATGACTTATTAGTCTTCCAGGCCCGCCGGAGGAGCCGCGCGGCCATGCAGGCCACCGGACAGCCGATGCAGGATGTCATCCAGCTGTTCCAGGGTGCCGTACTCCACCGTCAGGGCGCCACGGTCCTCGTCCGACTGAATCGAGACCCGGAGACCCAGCAGGTTGGACAGGTCACGCTCCAGCGCCAGCACATCGGGGTCGCGCTGGCCGGAGCCATTGGCCTTAGCCGCCGTCTTGGTGCTGGGAGCCTTGGGCTCCTTGCCCGGCTGCTGCTGAGCCAGGGCTTCGGTCTGGCGGACATTGAGACCGCGCGTCACCACCTGCTGCGCCAGATCGACGGGGTTCTCGGCCGTCAGCAAGGCACGGGCATGACCCGCCGTCAGATCGCCGCGATCGAGCATGCCCTTGATGATATCCGGCAGAGCCAGCAGGCGCAGGGTATTGGCCACATGGCTGCGACTCTTACCGACCGTCTTGGCCAGCTGCTCCTGAGTATGGGAGAACTCGTCCATCAGGCGGCGATAGCCCTCGGCCTCTTCCAAAGGCGACAGGTCCTGTCGCTGCAAGTTCTCGATCAGCGCGACTTCCAGAGTTTCCTCGTCAGTCAGCTCGCGCAGGATCACCGGAACTTCATGCAGCTGCGCTTCCTGAGCCGCCCGCCAGCGGCGTTCGCCGGCGATGATCTCGTACTTGCCGGGCTCGGCCGGAATCGTGCGGATCAGGATCGGCTGAAGGATGCCCTTCACCCGCACCGACTCCACCAGATCCTCGATGGCCGCCTGGTCAAAGACACGGCGCGGCTGATATTTGCCGGGACGCAGATGTTCGATGGGCAGATAGCGCACCACCCGCGCCGGGTCGATGCTGCCTTCCGGCGTCGTCACCAAGCCGCTGCTGACAGCAGCCGAAGCGACTGAAGCCGGGGCGACCGCCACCGGGGCCGGATCACCCAGCAAAGCCGACAGGCCACGGCCCAGGCCGCGACGCGGGGGAGATTGGGTCTCGCCGCTCATGCCCGCATCTCCTTCTCGCGGACCAGAACTTCGCGGGCCAGATGGATATAGGCCTCGGACCCGGCGCAGCGGACATCGTAAAGCAGCACGGGCTTACCGTGGGACGGCGCCTCGGAGACACGAACATTTCGGGGGATCACTGTTTGATAAACCTTGTCGCCAAAATAACTACGGACGTCGTTAGCGACCATATCGGACAAATTATTCCTTTTGTCGAACATGGTCAGCACGATGCCATGCAATTCCAGACCGGGATTGAAGGCAGCCTTCACCCGCTCGATGGTCTTCACCAGATGGCTGACACCTTCCAGGGCGAAGAACTCGCATTGCAGCGGCACCAAAACCGCCTGAGCCGCCACCAGGGCGTTCAGGGTCAGCAAACTCAAAGAGGGCGGGCAGTCGATCAGGATCAAATCCCAGCCCGAAGCCTGGGACAAGGCTTCCGCAAGACGCTGTTCCCGGCGCTCGACATCCACCAATTCGATATCCGCACCCGACAAATCGATCGAGGACGGCACCACCGACAGATTGGGGATCGGGCTGGTCAGAATGGCCTGCTCCAGGGGAACATCGCCCATCAGCACATGATAGCTGCTGACCGCCCGCTGGCCGCGCTCGATGCCCAGACCGGTGCTGGCATTGCCCTGGGGGTCCAGATCGATGACCAGAACCTTCTTCTGGGTCGCGGCAATGGCCGTCGCCAGATTGATGGCGGTTGTCGTCTTGCCGACTCCCCCCTTCTGGTTGGCGATGGCGATGATGCGCGAAGACGCCAGAGGGCCGCGGCTACTGCTCGTTCCGACCACGATGGACCTCTTTCAAGTGAAGGATAATGCCGGAGGGATCCGAAAGCGAAGGGATCCGACCGACGGTCATATTCCATTTTTCCCCGGCCTGGGTCAATTCCTCTTCGCAGTTTTGACCCTTGAGAAACAAGCATGTCACATCCGGCGACAAGAAGGGCTCAGCCCAGTCCAGCAATTTCTCGACCGTCGCTAGAGCACGGGCGGTAATGGCCGCCACCGGGAAGGGCTTCAGGCTTTCGATGCGCAGATTATGGATGGTCGCCGGGGCCGCGGTAATCCGCGCCGCTTCCCGCAGGAAAGCGCATTTGCGGGCGTCGGATTCCACCAGATGCACCGACTGACCGGTCACGATGGACAGCACCAGACCGGGGAACCCTGCCCCGCTGCCCAGATCAAGAAACGGACCTTGCGGTAAATGCGGCGCCATCTGGGCCGAGTCCAACATATGCCGCTGCCACAGATCGGGCAGAGTCGCCGGCCCCACCAGATTGATCTTGGCCTGCCATTTGACCAGCAGCTCGGCATAGGCGGTCAGGCGATCCAGGGTTTCACGTGAAACCGGGATCAGCGCGGCCAAGGTCTCGGGCGTCACTGTTTCACGTGAAACGCTCATTGCTCGTCCCCTTTCTGTTGGCGGCGCACATGGGCCAGCAAGGCTGTCAGCGCCGCCGGGGTCACACCGGGAATACGCCCCGCCGCTCCTAAGGTCGCCGGGCGGGCCTTATCCAATTTCAGTCGCACCTCGTTGGACAAAGAGCCGATGGCGGCATAGTCCAGATCGGCGGGCAGCTCCAGGGCTTCATCGCGGCGAAAGGCCAGGATGTCGCTGGTCTGGCGATCGAGATAGCCGGAATAGCGGCCCTCGATCTCCAGCTGCTCGGCCACATCGGCTCGTATCCCGGCCAGCTCCGGCCACAGGCTGGACAAATCAGCCCAGCTTATCTCGGCATAACGCAGCAGATCGAAGGCCGAGCGCCGAACACCATCCTGATTGATATTGAAGCCCTTGGCCCGCAAATCGTTGGGCGTAGCACTGGCCGTGGTCATGAAGGCCCTGCCCTGCTCCAGCAGATCGGACTTGATGGTGAAGGCGCTTTGGCGAACCGACCCGACGCAACCCACCGCCATGCCCTTCGCCGTCAGCCGCAGATCGGCATTGTCGGCCCGCAGCAGCAGGCGATATTCCGCCCGCGAGGTAAACATGCGATAGGGCTCCGAGGTTCCGCGAGTCACCAGATCGTCGATCATCACGCCGATATAGGCATCGGCCCGATCGAGGGTAAAGCGCCCGGCTGCCCCCTTGGCGCCACCAGCCGCCACCAAGGCGGCATTAATGCCAGCCATCAACCCTTGGGCCGCCGCTTCCTCGTAACCCGTGGTGCCATTGATCTGCCCAGCCAGGAACAGCCGGGGAGCCCGACGGGTTTCCAGCCAGGGATGCAATTCTCGGGGATCGACGAAATCATATTCAATGGCATAGCCCGGCCGCAACATCACCGTCTGCTCCAGACCGGGAATGGTCTTCAGCAGGGCCAGCTGCACATCTTCCGGCAGGCTGGTGGAAATGCCGTTGGGATAAACCGTGTCATCATCCAGGCCCTCGGGTTCCAGGAAGATCTGATGGCGGTCCCGCTCCGAGAAACGCACTACCTTATCTTCGATGGAAGGACAATAGCGCGGGCCGACGCTGCCGATCTGGCCGGAATACATGGGTGCCCGATGCAGATTGGCGCGGATCAGATCATGGCTGGCCTGAGTGGTCCCGGTGATGCCACAAGCGATTTGCGGCGTGGTGATCTTGTCGGTCAGATAAGAGAACGGTACTGGCGGATCGTCGCCCGGCTGACTGCCAAGGCTGGCCCAATCGATGGTGCGGCCATCCAGGCGACAAGGGGTACCGGTCTTCAGCCGCCCCAGTTGGAAGCCGATCCGCTCCAGCGCATTCGACAATCCCAAGCAAGGTTGGTCGCCCATGCGCCCGGCCGGATAGGTCACCTCGCCGATATGGACGATGCCGCGCAGGAAGGTGCCGGTGGTCAGCACCACCGCCCCTGCCCTGATCTCGGTTCCATCCGCCAGCACCACGCCGGTGGCGGTGACGCCATCCTCTGCCGTCAGCAACCCTTCGACCGCAGCGGCCCTGACCTCAAGATTGGCCGTCTCGGCCAGCAAGGACTGCATGGCCTGACGATAGAGCTTGCGGTCAGCCTGAGCCCGAGGCCCCTGCACCGCCGGTCCCTTACTGCGATTCAGAATGCGGAATTGAATGCCGGCGCGATCGATCACCCGGCCCATCAATCCATCCAGCGCATCCACCTCGCGCACCAGCTGGCCCTTGGCCAAGCCGCCGATGGCCGGGTTGCAGCTCATCTCGCCCACCGTTTCCAAGCGATGAGTCAAGAGAACCGTCTTGGCCCCCATGCGGGCAGCGGCAGCAGCGGCTTCACATCCGGCATGGCCGGCGCCAATGACAATGACGTCGAACTGTTCCATCTCGATCCGTTGTTTCACGTGAAACTTTAAGTTAGTCCCTCAGGCGCCGGGCGTCGCCTCCGGCTCCTTGGCTCCTCCGCTAAAGCTCCGGCGGCCTCAACGGCCTAGTCGGCGGCAGGCCGCCTCCGGTGCCATAACCTTCGTTGCTATTTGCCGATACAGAATTCGCTGAAGATCACATCCAGCATCTCTTCCACCTCGACCCGGCCGGTAATCCGGCCCAGGGCACGCAGGCTGAGTCTTACATCTTCCGCCGCCAGTTCGGGAAGCTCCGCATTGAGGGCCGAGGTCAAAGACTGCACGGACTCCTGCAAAGCCGCCCGATGCCGCGCTCGGGTCAGAGCTGGAGAGCCCGATCCCTCAAGGGCATCCGCCGCCCGCTCTTGCAACAGCGCCAGCAAGCTATCCAGCCCCTGCCCGGTCTTGGCCGACAGGGCCAAGGTCCGCGCTCCGGCGACCTCCTTAGGGACCTCAGCAGTTTGATCGCACTTATTGAACAGCACCAGCGCCGAGCCATCCACCAGAGCCAAGGCGGTCGGGTCCAAGTCGGGCAATTGCCCGGCATCGAACACCACCAGCTTCAGATCGGCCTGGTCCGCCTTTGCCTGAGCCCGGCGAATACCCTCGGCCTCGATGGCTTCGGCGGCTTCGCGCAATCCGGCTGTATCGGCCAGCACCACCGGATAGCCACCCAGATCGAGATGCACCTCGATGATGTCGCGGGTGGTGCCGGCATGAGACGAGACAATCGCCGCCTCGCGTCCGGCAATACGATTCAGCAGGCTGGACTTGCCGACATTGGGGGCCCCCAAAATAGCGATATGCAGGCCATCGCGCAGCCGTTCGCCGCGATGATTGTCGGACAGATGCGCCGACATGTCCGACAGCATCTCTTGCAACCGCGCCTTCGCCTCGTCGGCCAAACCGCCGGGCAGGTCTTCGTCGGAGAAATCGATCTCGGCTTCCAGATGCGCCTGAATACGCAACAGCCGTTCCCGCCAGCCTTCATAAAGGCGGCTTAGGGCCCCGTCCATCTGACGCAGGGCTTGCCGGCGCTGGGCCGCCGTTTCCGCATCCACCAGATCGGCAATGGCTTCGGCCTGGGTCAGATCCAGCTTGCCGGCCCCAAAGGCGCGACGGCTGAATTCTCCCGGCTCGGCGGGGCGCAGCCCCAAATCCAGCAAGGCCTGGGACAGCGCCTGAGCCACCGCCCGACCGCCATGCAATTGCAGCTCGGCCACATCCTCGCCGGTAAAACTGGCCGGAGCCGGAAACCACAGCAGCAGGCCGTCATCGATCAGATCATTTTGCCAAGACAAACGGCAGCGCACCGCCTTGCGGGCCTGAGGCAGGCTCTTGCCGGTCAGGGCTTCCACCGCCGGTCCCGTCAGCGGTCCCGATAGACGAAAGACCGCGACGCCAGCCCGTCCGGCCCCGCTGGACAGGGCGAAGATGCTGCTGTCGTTCATGCCTTTTTGGGGCCGTCCTCGGGACGCAGCAACAGCCGTTCGACCCGTCCGCCCGCCTTCAGATGGGTGGTCAGGATCTCGTCCATGTCCTCGGTGGTCTTGACCCCATACCAGATGCCTTCGGGATAAATCACCATCACCGGGCCCAGCTCGCAACGATCCAGACAGCCCGCCGAATTGACCCGCACATCCTTCAGCCCCAGCTCCTTGGCCCGCGCCTTCAGATAATCACGCAAGCCTTCCGAGCCGCTGCGCTGGCAAGAGCCGCGCGGATGGCCTTCGGGACGCTGATTGGTGCAGATGAACAGATGCGCCGAGAAATAGGGCGCGGGGTCGGTGGCAAGGCTGGTCACGGTTCGCTCTTTTTCTGCTTCTGGGTCTGACCGGTCTGGAAAGCGTTCCAGAACATATTCTGGATCTGCTCCATGCCCTGAACGCTGGCCGGCAGCCAGGTCTTGAACAGGGCTTCGGGCGTCATGGCGTCCAGACTGTGGCTCATGCGCTCTTCGACCTTCTTCAACATGGCGTCTTGCATCGGCTTGACGTCGGGAAGACCAAAGAAGGCCCGCGCCTCTTCGGGTGTGCAATCCACGTCCAAGGTAATTTTCATGGCTGCTGTCCCCCTGGCATGACTTGATGGATCACCCCATCTGGTGGAGGATCAAACTAAGCGTCCTTGCCGATCTGTGCAATCATCGTTCTTAACGACTGTTTTGGGAAAACCTCGATCATGAGCCGCAACCTTCTCGACCAGGAGACTAGCCCCTATCTCCTGCAGCATCGGCATAACCCGGTGCATTGGCGGCCCTGGGGCGCCGATGCGCTGACCACCGCCAAGGCCGAGAAGAAGCCGATCCTGCTGTCCATCGGCTATGCCGCCTGCCATTGGTGCCATGTCATGGCCCATGAAAGCTTCGAGGACGGCGCCACCGCCGATCTGATGAACGCTCTGTTCGTCTGCATCAAGGTCGACCGCGAGGAACGCCCCGACCTGGACATGATCTATCAGTCGGCCCTGTCCATGCTGGGCCAGCCGGGCGGTTGGCCTCTGACCATGTTCCTGACGCCCGAGGGCGAGCCCTTTTGGGGTGGCACCTATTTCCCGCCTATCGCTCGCTATGGCCGTCCCTCGTTCAAGGACGTGCTGAGCGGTGTCGCCAAGGCCTGGCAGGATGACCCCCAGGGTATCGCCGGCAATGTCAAATCGCTGCTCGAAGGATTGCAAGACCGCAGCCTGACCCGCAGCGGTGAGCCCTTGACCCTGCCGCTGCTGAACAAGGTCACCCGCCATCTGCTGGGATCGGTCGATATGAGCTTTGGCGGTTTGCTGGGCGCACCGAAATTTCCGCATGTGCCACTGTTCCTGATGCTCTGGCGTTCAGCCCTGCGCAATCAGGATCAAGAGCAGCGCCAAGCCGTGCTGCTGACCCTGGAGCGCATGTGCCAGGGCGGCATCTATGATCATCTGGGCGGCGGTTTCGCCCGCTATTCCACCGATGAGGAATGGCTGGTGCCGCATTTTGAAAAGATGCTTTACGACAATGCCCAGCTGCTGGAGCTATTGATTCTGGTCTGGCAGGAAACCCGCCAGCCACTTTTCGCCCAACGGATCGAAGAAACCGTCGGCTGGGTTTTGCGCGAAATGCTGACCGACGGCGGCTGTTTCGCCGCGACCCTGGATGCCGATACCGACGGCCAGGAAGCTGCCACCTATGTCTGGCGGCTGGATCAGATCGAAGACGCCCTGCCCCACCATCTGCGCCAAGTCTTCATTCAGGCTTATGGCGTCACCGCTCATGGCAATTGGGAAGGCAAGACCATCCTCAATCGCAGCGGCCCGCAGCCGCGGGATGATGGCTCCTTGGAAGCCAAGCTGGCCGAAGCTCGTCCGTTGCTGCTGGAGATCCGCAAACGCCGGTCTCAGCCAGGTCGCGATGACAAGGTGCTGGCCGATTGGAACGGCATGATGATCGCCGCCCTGGCCAAGGCTGGATATGTCTTCGAGCAAAGCGATTGGCTGGATAGCGCCGAGCGGGCCTTTTCCGGCGTTCAGCGTTATCTCGGCCAGTTCGGCGGGCGGCTCTCCCATTCCTATCGCCAGGGCCGCAAGCAGGCCGACGCCATGCTGGACGATTATGCCCAGATGAGCCGCGCCGCTCTGACCCTGTACGAGATCACCGGCAAGTCTGACTATCTCGCCCAGGCGGAAACTTGGGTCGCCTTGGTGGAAGTGCATTATTGGGATGCGGACAAGGGCGGCTATTTCTTCACCGCCGACGATGCCGAAACTCTGATCCTGCGCAGCAAGACCGGCTTGGACAACGCCACACCCTCGGGCAACGGCGTCATGGTCGAGGTTTTGGCCCGGCTCTATTTCCACACCGGCCGCGACCATTATCGCAGTCAGGCCGAAGCGGTGATTGCCGCTTTCACCGGCGAGATTGGCGGCTCCTTCCCCAATATGGGCAGCTTGTTGAATGGCTGGGAACTACTGACCGATGCCCGCCAGCTGACCATCACCCCCGGTCCTGCCGAACCCTTCTTGCAACGGGAAGCCGCCCTGTCTGGTCAGCCCAATCTGGTCATGCTGCGCAATGACAGCTCGAAACCGGTTTCGCCCGCTTGCGCTTTGGCCTATGTCTGCCGGGGGCAAACCTGCGGTCCGGCCTTGTCCAATCCGGTCGAATTGAAGGCCGCCCTATCCTAAAACGCCAATGGAGTTCCCATGCCCTATTTTTCCATTCCCAGCCCAGTGGGCGATCTGACCCTGTTCGAGGATGACGGAAAGATCATCTCGCTGGATTGGGGCGCGGTGGACGGCGGCGAGGAAACCCCGCTGCTGGCCGAAGCCGCCCGTCAGCTGGAAGCCTATTTCGATGGCACCCTGAAGGACTTCGACCTGCCCCTGTCGCCCTATGGCACCAGCTTTCAACAACAGGTCTGGAAGCAACTGCAAGCCATCCCCTATGGTCAGGTGCAGCGCTATGGCGATCTTGCCGAACGTCTGAGCTCGGCCCCCCGCGCCGTCGGCGGCGCTTGTGGCAAGAACCCGATTCCCATCATCATCCCCTGCCATCGCGTGGTCGCCAAGGATGGCAGCCTGGGCGGCTATTCCGGTCTGGACGGGCTGGAGAGCAAGCGCTTCTTGCTGGATCTCGAAGGCGTCACGCTTTAAACGCTCTGTTTCACGTGAAACGAAAAAGGCGCTGTTTCCGATGAAACAGCGCCTTTTCTCTGGAACGATGACGAACCGCGGTTAGCTGTTCATCTGCTCGAAGAAGTCCGAGTTGGTCTTGGAATGCTTCAGCTTATCCACCAGGAACTCCATCGCATCGATGACGCCCATGGGCATCAGGACGCGACGCAGCACCCACATCTTGGACAGAACGCCGCGGTCGACCAGCAGCTCTTCCTTACGGGTGCCCGACTTGGTGATGTCGATGGCCGGGAAGGTGCGCTTATCCGACAGCTTGCGGTCCAGGATCAGTTCGGAATTGCCGGTGCCTTTGAACTCTTCGAAGATCACTTCGTCCATGCGGCTGCCGGTATCGATCAGGGCGGTGGCGATGATGGTCAGCGACCCACCTTCCTCGATATTGCGGGCCGCGCCGAAGAAGCGCTTGGGACGCTGCAGAGCGTTGGCATCGACACCACCGGTCAGCACCTTGCCCGAAGACGGCACCACCGTGTTATAGGCGCGGGCCAGACGGGTGATGGAGTCCAGCAGGATGACCACATCGCGCTTATGCTCGACCAGACGCTTGGCCTTTTCCAGAACCATCTCGGTCACCTGCACATGGCGGCTGGCCGGTTCGTCGAAGGTCGAGCTGATGACTTCACCCTTCACCGAGCGAGCCATGTCGGTGACTTCTTCCGGGCGCTCATCGATGAGCAGCACGATCAGATAGACTTCCGGATGGTTGGCGGCGATGGCATGGGCGATGTTCTGCAGCATCACCGTCTTACCGGTGCGCGGCGGCGCCACGATCAGGGCGCGCTGGCCCTTGCCCAGCGGGGCCACCAGATCGATGACACGGGTGGTCAGATCCTTCTTGGTCGGATCTTCGATCTCCAGCTTCAGACGCTCGTCGGGATAGAGCGGAGTCAGATTGTCGAAATTGATCCGATGCCGCACATTTTCCGGCGGCTCGAAATTGATGGTGTTGACCTTCAGAAGGGCGAAATAGCGTTCGCCGTCCTTAGGAGCGCGGATCTGGCCTTCCACCGTGTCACCGGTGCGCAGACCGAAGCGGCGCACCTGGCTGGGCGAGACATAGATGTCATCGGGACCTGGCAGATAATTGGCTTGGGGCGAGCGCAGGAAGCCGAAGCCATCCGACAGAATTTCCAACACGCCGTCGCCATAGATCGGGGTGTCATTGTCCGCCAGCTGCTTCAGGATGGCGAACATCATGTCTTGTTTACGAAGGGTCGAAGCATTCTCGATCTGAAGCTCTTCCGCATAGGCGAGAAGTTCGGCCGGGGTCTTGGTCTTCAATTCCTGAAGATTCATAGCGGGTCCAATAGCTGGAAAACAAAGGGGGGAGTTGGTCTGTCGAGACCGAAGAGGAGGGAGTGTCCACCCGGGCCGTAATGGCAGCGAGATGGAGGGGCGCCGGCTGAGTAACCCAGCGGCAAACGCCCGAAGAAGACACAGCCTTAACCAAACTGACGGCCCAAGTCAATGACCTTTAGAAAGGCTTGGTCACCACAAGGATGACGATGACGATCATCAGCAAAGTCGGAACTTCATTCAGAATCCGGAAGTAACGGGCCGGCTTGCTATTGCGATCGCGGGCAAAGGACAAACGGCAGCGCTCCAGCTGCACATGCACCGCCGTCATTCCCAGCACCAGCAGCAGCTTGACATGCAGCCAGCCATTCCCGGCCATGCCGATCTGCGACAGCATAATCAGACCCATGATCCAGGTCAGCACGCCCGCCGGAATCATGATGGCGTTCATCAGGCGGCGTTCCATCACCTTGAACAGCTCGGAGGTCTCGGAGCCCGGCGCGGCGTCGGTGTGATAGACGAACAGGCGCGGCAGATAGAACAGCCCGGCCATCCAGGAAATCACCGCCATCACATGAACGGATTTGAACCAGAGGTAATAATCGCTCATGCACAGGCTCCGGCATGGGGACAACGGGTTGCTGTCGCAGGGCAATTTCCGGCGCAAAGAGGCTTGACTTCGCCCAAGGCCTGACGGACCAGCCCAGCCAGCCCTTCGATGAACAGCGGATGGGTGCCCAGGGCCGGAACCCGGATATAGGCGGGAACGCCGGAGTCTTTGGCCAGATGGCCATATTCCAGATCCAGCTCGACCAGGGTTTCCGAATGTTCCGAGACAAAGGCGATGGGCAGAACCACCAGCTTTTTGCCTTCTTGGCCAGCCAGCCGGATTTCATCATCGGTGGCCGGGCCCAGCCATTCCATCGGACCGACCCGGCTTTGATAGGTCACCCGCCAGTCCAGATCATCCTGGCCTAAGGCCGCGACGATGGCCTTGGCCGATTGTTCCACGTGAAACTGATAGGGATCGCCCCGCTCGATCTCGCGCTTCGGCAATCCATGGGCTGAAAACAGAACCCGAGCCCCCTCACCCGCCTGCTGTAAAGCCTTGCCGAGCAAATCCGCCTGAGCCTGGATCATGCCGGGCAACGTGGGATAGCAGCAGATGCTCTTGGTCGGAAGCGACAGTCCTTGCGCCTTGGCGACCCGATGCCATTCCTTCAGCGACGAGGCCGAGGTGGCATTGGCATATTGCGGATAGAGCGGCAGCAAGATTACCTGATCGGCGCCCCAAGCCTTGACCTCGGCCACGGCTTGTTCGGTGAAAGGATGCCAATAGCGCATGGCGACAAAGCACCGCACCGCTTGCCCATCGGCCTTCAAAGCCGAGGCCAGGGCCTCGCCTTGCTGAACCGTCAATTCCACCAAGGGCGACTTGCCGCCGATCTTGGCATAGATCTCCCGCGCCACCGGGGCCCGCTTGGACGAAATGAACTTCGCCAGCGGCCAGCGGATCAGCGCCGGAGCCCCCAGAATCGCCGGGTCCTTGAACAGATTGAACAGGAAGGGCTGAACAGCCTTAGGGCTGTCCGGCCCGCCCATATTGAACAGAACGACCGCAAGCTTGCCGGTCATGATGATCTTATCCTCGCCAGCCCTTCACCTTCTCAGCCAGCCGCGCCACGTTCTCGGGCGGGGTTTGCGGCAGAATGCCGTGGCCAAGATTGAAGACAAATGGGCCGTGACCCAGGCTGTTCAAGATCTTGTCGATGGCCTGATCCATGATCTCGCCGCCGGCGATCAGCATGATGGGGTCCAGATTGCCCTGCACCGTCACCTTCGGCTGGATGGTCTTGGCCGCCCAGGTCACCGGAACGCTGGTATCCAGGCTGACGGCATCGACGCCGGTCTGCTCGACGAAGGGCAGCAGCAAAGCGCCGGCGCCACGGGGGAAGCCGATCACCGGAATGCCGGGACGCTCGGTCTTGATGCGCTCGACCAGCTGACGGGTGGGCTCGATGACCCATTTGCCGAACTCGTCTTCGGGCAACACACCGGCCCAGCTATCGAAAATCTGGATGGCTTCCGCCCCATGATCGATCTGGGTGATCAGATAATCGCCGGTCGCTTTGACGAGCAGGTCGATCAAGGCCTTGAAAACATTTGGCTGGCTGTAAGCCAGCTTCTTGGTTTCAACGAATTCCTTGGAGCCTTGGCCTTCGACCATATAGGTCGCCACCGTCCAGGGAGCACCGGCGAAGCCGATCAAGGAGGTGGTTTCGGGAATGGCCTTGGACAGGCGGCTGACGGTCTCGAAGACCGGAGCCAGATGGCTTTTGAGCTTGTCCAGGCTCAGAGCCTTCAGCCCTTCGCCGTCGCGGATGGGGCTAAGCTTCGGCCCTTCGCCTTCCTTGAAGGCCACCGGCTGGCCCAAGGCATCGGGGATCACCAGAATGTCCGAGAACAGGATGGCGGCATCGAAGTTATAGCGGCGCAAGGGCTGCAGGGTGACTTCGGTAGCCTTCTCGGGCGTATAGCACAGATCCAGGAAGCCGTTGCAGCCGGCGCGGACCTGACGATATTCGGGAAGATAGCGGCCTGCCTGACGCATCAGCCAGAAGGGGGGCGGAGTCACGGTCTCGCCGGCAAGGGCGCGCAGGAAGGATTTGGTCTGGGACAAGGGATGAGCCCTTTTTTCGACGGTGTGGATTACCCTCATCAATACCTTTCTTAAGATATGAATGAAAGGTGGCTGTGATGGTGGATGCCTGTGGATATCGGGGATGGGACTCTGTCCACAAGCCGTCCACAGGCTTATGCCTGGATTCAGGCTGGTGGAGCAGTTGGAGGATAAATAGCCGGACAACCGCTTTAACATATTGATCTTGCTCAAGGAATAAGCAGCATAAGTCAGTCTGGATAAGTGGGATGTTTCGCTTTATCGGCCATGACTCCCAGCTTTTCGCCGCCAGGGTGGTCTTTGCTCCACAGAGGGGTCAGCCTGTCGACGAGACGGTGGCAAGCCTGGAGTAAAAAAGGCACACTTGGGAAAACAGGTGGGTTATCCCCGACCTCCCGACTTATCCACAGGCTGACGAGGCCATGACGGTCAAGAAGTTCCATTTGCATCTGGTTTCAGATTCCAGCGGCGAGACTCTGTCCTCGGTGGCCCGCGCCTGCCTGGTGCAGTTCGAAAATGTCGAGGCCGAGCCGCATCTGTGGTGGCTGGTTCGGACCGAAGGGCAATTAGAACGGGTGGTGGCTGGGATAGAGGCTAATCCCGGCGTGGTGCTGGCGACCGTGATGGATCAAGGCGTGCGCGGCCTGCTGGAAGAGGCCTGCCGCCATATGCATGTGCCCTTTATCCAGGTGCTTGACCCGGTGCTGGCGGCGCTGTCGGGCTTTCTCGATTCTGAATTTGGGGCCGAGCCGGGGCGCCAGCATGCCATGGATGCGGAATATTTCCGCCGCATCGACGCCATGCAATTCACCCTGGCCCATGACGATGGTCAGCTTCTGCATGAGCTTAACGATGCCGACATCGTGCTGGTGGGGATTTCCCGCACCAGCAAGACCCCGACCTGCATGTATCTGGCCAATCGCGGGCTCAAAGCCGCCAATATTCCCTTGGTGCCCGGCATCGATCCGCCGCCCGAGCTGTTTGCTGCCAAGAAGCCCTTGATCGTCGGCCTGACCAACGAGCCCAAGACCCTGACGGATATCCGCCGCTCGCGTCTCAAGCTTCTGAACCATGATAAGGAAGCCGATTACGCCGATCCCGAACGGGTGCGCGAGGAAATTCAGATGGCGCGGCGCATCTTTTCGCGCCAGGGCTGGCCGGTGATCGATGTGGCGCGGCGCTCTATCGAGGAAGCCTCGGCGGCCATCATCCAACATTATATGAAGCGCCCTGACGCTAAGCCGGTGCTGCTGTCATGAGCCGTCCGGTCATTCTGGCTTCCACCAGCCAGACCCGTATCGCCATGCTGGCCTCGGCGGGGGTTGCCGTCGAAGCCTTGGGTGCTTCGGTGGATGAGGCCGCGGTCAAGGAGTCTCTCAAGGCCGAAGGCGCTTCTGTCGAGGACTGCGCCGAAACCCTGGCCGAGCTGAAGGCCCTGGCTCTGTCGCGGCGCTATCCCGATGCCTTGGTGATCGGCGCCGACCAGATGCTGGCCTGCGAGGGGCGCTGGTTCGACAAGCCGACGGACAAGGCGGCCGCCCGGGCGCAATTGCTCGACCTACGGGGCCGCAAGCATCAGCTGGTGACGGCGGCGGCGGTCTTGCTGGGCGGCCAGCGGATCTGGCACAGCATCGACAAGGCCGATCTGGTGATGCGGCCGTTTTCCGAGGCCTTCCTCGATGATTATCTCGATCGGGCCGGCGATGCGGTGCTGTCCTCGGTCGGGGCTTATCAGCTGGAAGGTCTGGGGGCGCAGCTCTTCACCCAGGTGAAGGGCGACGTCTTCACCATTCTCGGGCTGCCCCTGCTGCCGCTTTTGGATTTCCTGCGCGAACACGGAGTGTTGTTGCGATGAATGTGACCGGGATTTTAACCGGCAAGGCCAAACTGGCGGGCGTCATTGGCTGGCCGGTGGGCCATTCCCGGTCTCCGCGCCTGCATGGCTATTGGCTGCAGCATTACGGCATCGACGGCGCGTATCTGCCGCTTCCCGTGCATCCCGGCGATTTCGAGACCTGCCTGCGGGCCCTGCCCAAGCTGGGGTTCCGCGGGGCCAATGTCACGGTGCCCCATAAGGAAGCCGCCTTGGCCCTGGTGGATCATGTGGAACCGCTGGCCAAGCGCATCGGCGCCGCCAACACCATCGTCGTGCATGAGGACGGTACGCTCGAAGGACTGAACACCGACGCCTTCGGCTTCATCGAAAATCTGCGCCAGGGGGCTCCTGGATTCTCGGCGGCACAAGGACCGGCGGTGGTGCTGGGGGCCGGTGGCGCCGCCCGCGCCGTGATCACCGCGCTTCAAGACGATGGCTGTACCGATATTCGTCTGCTCAACCGCACGACGGAGCGGGCCCACGAGGTCGCCGAGGCGCTGGGCGGATCGATCTCTGTGCTGCCCTGGGACGAGCGGGACGAGGTGCTGGTCAATGCCTCCTTGCTGGTCAATACCACCACTCTGGGCATGACCGGCCAGCCGCCGCTGGTGGTGGATCTGTCCATGCTGCCGAAGGATGCGGTGGTGACCGATATCGTCTATGCTCCGCTGGAAACCGATTTGTTGGCCGCCGCCCGGCTTCGGGGGAACAGGGTGGTGGATGGTTTGGGGATGCTGCTGCATCAGGCGCGGCCCGGCTTTGCCGCCTGGTTCGGCACCATGCCCGAAGTCACCAGCGAATTGCGCGCATTCGTGGAGGGGCGATGAAAATCCTGGGCCTGACCGGCTCGATCGGCATGGGCAAGACCACGGCTGCCAATATTCTCCGGCGGCTGGGGGTTCCGGTGCATGACGCCGACGATGTGGTGCATAAGCTGCTGGCCAAGGGCGGCGCTGCGGTTCCCCTGATCGAGAAGGCTTTCCCCCATACCGTCTGGGGCGGATCGGTGGACCGGCCCCGGCTGGGGGCGCGCGTCTTTGGTGACGATGCGGCGCTGAAGATCTTGGAAGGCATCCTGCATCCCATGGTCCATGCCGAGGAAGCCAAGTTCCTGCGCCGCGCCCGCGCCCGTGGCGCTAAGCTGGTGGCGCTGGATATTCCCCTGCTCTACGAGACTCATGGCGAAGGCCGCTGCGATGCGGTGGCGGTGGTGTCCTGCCCGGCTTTCCTGCAGGAACAGCGGGTGATGGCCCGTCACGGCATGACCCATGGCAAGCTGGACAATATCCGCCGCCGGCAATTGGCCGATGCCGAGAAGCGCCGCCGCGCCGATTTCGTCATTCCCTCGGGCCTCGGCCGCCGCGAGGCCTATATCCGCCTGAAGGCCGCCATTCGTAAATTGACCGCCCATGCGTGAGATCGTCCTCGATACCGAGACCACCGGCCTCGATCCCAATTCCGGCCATCGGCTGGTGGAAATCGGCTGTGTCGAGCTGGTGAACCATCTGGCCACCGGCAATGTCTTTCACCGCTATATCAATCCCGAACGGGATATGCCCATCGAGGCCTTCAACGTTCACGGCCTGTCGGAAGAGTTTCTGGCGGATAAGCCGCTTTTCTCGGCGGTGGCCGAGGATTTCGTGGATTTCATCGGCGATGCGCCGCTGGTGATCCACAATGCCGACTTCGATATGAAGTTCCTGAACTGGGAACTGAAGAATCTCGGCCTGCCGGTGCTGCCCATGGACCGGGCCATCGACACCGTCAAGATGGCCCGCAAGAAGTTCCCCGGCTCGCCGGCCAATCTGGATGCGCTCTGCCGTCGCTTCGGCATCGACAATTCCGCCCGCGAAAAGCATGGCGCCTTGCTCGATGCCGAGCTGCTGGCGGAAGTCTATCTGGAGCTGATCGGCGGTCGCGAGCCGGGCCTGACCCTGTTGGGCAACAAGGCATCCGCTAATCCGGCGCAGACGGCGGTGCAGGATAAGCAGGTGGAACGCATCTTCCGCGAGCCTCGCCCCCATGCCGCCAGCGAAGACGAACTGGCGGCGCATACTACTTTCGTCGGCAAGCTGAAGAACGCGATCTGGCTGAGCGAATAAGATATTCCCCCACCCCCCCGTGGGGAGGGGTGGGGAGGGAATCAGCGGTGACCGATGATTTTCTTATAAAGCCCCATATGAGTAGCGGCGACGCTGCGCTGGTCGAAGCGGGTCTCGGCCCGCTGGCGGGCGGCGGCCCCCATGCGCTGGCGCAGCTCAGAATTCTCGGCCAGCTTTTGCATGGCGTCGGCCAGCGGAAGCGACTGCCGCACTGGCACCAGGAAGCCCTGTTCGCCGTCGATGATGCATTCGCGGCAGCCTTCCACATTGGTGGTGATCACCGGGCGGGCGCAGGCCTGAGCCTCTAACAGCGCCTTGGGCATGCCTTCGCGGTAGGACGGCAGCACCGCCACATGGGCGTCTTTCCAGATGGCGGCGATGTCGCTGCGATGGCCCAGCCATTCGACGATACCCTCGGCCTCCCAACCGCGAAGCTGGGTTTCCGACAGGCAAGAGGGATTGGCCTCGTCGGTGCCGCCGACCAATTGCACCCGCACCGGCACACCCCGTTGCTTCAAGAGGCGCGAGGCCTCGGCCAGCTCGACCACGCCCTTATCCTTCAACATGCGGCAGACGCAGGCGAAGGTGATGGGGCGGGACTCTGGCTCCGGCGTGACCGGCAGCGCCGATAGATCGACGCCCGAGCCGGGGATCAGGATCAGATTCTCCTCGGTCACCAGCCCCAGGTTCAGCACCGTGCGGCGGTCGTCCTCGTTCTGGACGATCAGCGAACCGCCGCGGCCCTTGATCAGCCAGGACAATAGCGTGGTGATGGCCAGGCGCAGCAGCACGAGATGCGGCCGCTTGCCGGTGAACAGATAGCCGAACCCGGCCACCGCGCCGACGGTGCCCTTGACCCCGGTCAGGGCGGCGGCCAAGTGGCCGTAAAGCAGCGGTTTCATGGCGACGCAATGCAGGACATCGGGCCGATGGCGCTTCAGCATGGCCCGGATCGCCAGCAGCGTCTTGAAATCCTTGAGGGGATTCATGCCGCCGCGATCGAAGGGAATATCCTCGACGACAAAGCCTTTGGCTTCCAGCTCGGCCCGGCGGCCGTTGGGGCGGGCGGCGATGATCACCGTCCAGCCCTCGGCCAAGCAGGCTTCGCCCAAGCTTAAGCGGTGGGACAGAAAGGTCCAATCTTCGGTGACCAGGATGACGATCGTCGGCATGATGGCCTCACTATATGTTATTCATCCTCAGCGCCCAACCCCTCCGCTTGACACCGTTCGAGTGGGCGAGGAAAGTGCGGCAGAGATTTGTCTGGAGTTTCCATGAACGCTTCCCGCATTGCCGTGATTGGTCTTGGTTATGTCGGCCTGCCGCTGGCCGTGGGCATCGCCCGCCATTTCCCCACCATCGGTTTCGATATCGACGAAGGCCGCATCGCCGAGCTGAAGCGCGGCCATGATCGCACTGACGAAGTGGAAACCGACCGGCTGCGTTCGACCACTCTGATCCTGACCGCCGATGCCGATGCGATGCGCGGTGCGGATGTCTATATCGTCACGGTGCCGACGCCGGTGGACGACAATAATCTGCCGGATTTGGGTCCGGTGCGCTCCGCCTGCCGCACGGTGGGCAAGGTGATGGCCAAGGGTGCCATCGTGGTTTTCGAAAGCACCGTCTATCCCGGCGTGACCGAGGATATCTGCGGCCCGCTGCTGGAAGAGATTTCCGGCCTGAAATGCGGCAGCGACTTCTTCCTGGGCTATAGCCCCGAGCGCATCAATCCCGGCGACCGCGAACATACGGTCGAGCGCATCACCAAGGTGATCGCCGGTCAGACCCCGGATGTGACCGAAGTGCTGGCCAAGGTTTACGGCGCCGTCACCACGGGGGGCGTCTTCCGCGCCGCCAATATCAAGGTGGCCGAGGCCGCCAAGGTGATCGAGAACGCCCAGCGCGACATCAATATCGCCTTCGTCAATGAAGTGGCGATGATCTTCCAGAAGCTGGGAATCTCGGTGCATGACGTGTTGGACGCGGCGGGCACCAAGTGGAACTTCCTGAATTTCAAGCCGGGTCTGGTGGGCGGTCACTGCATCGGCGTCGATCCCTTCTATCTGGCGGAATGCGCCAAGGCTCACGGCCATCACCCGGAAATCATCCTGGCCGGTCGCCGCACCAATGACGGCATGGGCCCCTATATCGCTGACCGGGTGCATGAGCAGCTGGGCACCGGCGGCAAGCCTGCCAAGATTTTGGTGCTGGGCCTGACCTTCAAGGAAAATGTCCCCGATCTGCGCAATACCAAGGTGATCGATATCGTCGCCGCCCTGCGCGACAAGGGCCATAGCGTCGAAGTCCATGACCCCTTGGCCGACCCGGAAGAAGCCAAGTCCCATTACGGGCTGGATCTGCGGTCCAGCCTGCAAGGCGCTCAGGGCTATGACTGCATCATCGGCGCCGTGCCGCATCATGCCTATCTGGCCTTCACCGCCGAAACCTTCGCCACTCTGGTGAAGGCGGGCGGTCTGGTGGCCGACGTCAAGGGCATGTGGCGGACCATGGCTTTGCCGGACGCCCTACGCTTCTGGCAGCTGTAATTGCGCATCCTGTTCGTCACCTCGAACCGCATCGGCGATGCGGTTCTGTCTTCGGGGGTCTTGGCGCAACTGGTCGAGCGCCATCCCGAGGCCAAGGTGACGGTGGCTTGCGGCTCTTTGCCCGCTTCGCTGTTTGCCGACCTGCCGCAGTTGGAACGGCTGCATGTGATGACCCGCAAGAAACGCGGTGCTCATTGGCTGTCGCTCTGGTCCTCCTGCATCGGCCATTATTGGAGCCAGGTGGCCGATGTTCGCGGCTCGGCCCTGGGCTGGCTGCTGCTGGCGGGCAAGCGCATGGCGACCCGCAGCGAACCCTGGCAGGGCCACAAGGTCGAGGAACTGGCCCGGCAGTTGAAGCTGCCCAGCCTGCCCCATCCCCGGCTGTGGGTTTCCGATCAACGGGACCAGCGCATCGCGGCGCAATTGGGTGACGGCCCGCCGATCCTGGCGGTGGCGCCGGCGGCCAACTGGTTTCCCAAGCAATGGCCGGAAGACCGTTTCATCGCCGCGATTCAAAGACTGACCGCGCCAGGAGCCATGCTCGACGGAGCCCGTCTGGCGGTGTTCGGCGCCCCGACCGAGCGCCAGTGGGCCGAGCCGGTCTTGCAGGCGGTGCCGCCCGAACGTCGCCTGGACTGCATCGGTCAGTCTGATCTGCTGGACAGCTATGCCATTCTGCGCCGCTCGGCCTTCTTTCTGGGGAATGATTCCGGGATGATGCATCTGGCGGCGGCGGCGGGCATTCCCACCTTGGGGCTGTTCGGTCCCAGCCCGGAAGAACGCTATGGCCCCTGGGGCGATAAGGCTCTGGCGGTGCGCGGCCCACGCAGCTACCGCGAGATGGTATTCCTGAACCCCGACTTCGACCATAAGAGCCAGGACAATATGATGCTGGATCTGACGGTGGATCGGGTGGTGGAAGCGGCGGAGGCCCTATGGACCCGTTGCCGCTGAACCGCTTTTCTGATACCGCCGCCATGGCCGAAGCTATGGCTCAACGGGCGGCGGTTTTGCTGACCGAGGCGGTCGAGGCTCGGGGGCAAGCCGTACTGGCTTTGTCGGGCGGCTCGACGCCGAAGCTCTATCTGCCGCTGCTGGCGGGCTTGTTCTCGGATTGGGGCAAGCTGACGGTGATCCTGGTGGATGACCGCTGGGTGCCCGCCGATCACCCGGATTCCAACGAAGGATTGGTGCGGCAGTTCCTGCCCCAGGCCAAGCTGCTGCCCATGGTCACCGCCTCGGCCCAGCCGGAAGCCGGGCCGGCCGCCGCTTTGCTGGCGGCTCTGCCGGAGGCCTGGGATGTGGCGCTGTTGGGGATGGGCGAGGATGGTCATATCGCCTCGCTGTTTCCCGGTACCGGCGCCGATCAAGACCCGGCGCCATATTGCCTGACGGTGGCCCAAGCGCCGAAACATCCGCGCATCAGCCTGTCGGCGGCGGCGCTGGGGCGGTTCCGGCATTTGCTGCTGGGAATCACCGGCTCGGCCAAGCTGGACGCACTCCATCGCGCCCAAGCCGAAGGCTTGCCGGTGCGGCTGCTGTTCTCCCTGGGGGATCGGGTCGAAGGCTTTTACGCTGCCTGATCGGCCTTGATCTTTGCGATCAGTCCGGCCACTCCGGCCTCGACCATCTGAAAGACTTCCTCGAAGCCGAATTCGCCGTAATAGGGGTCGGGCACATCCTGCGGGCCGTCCCAATCGGGGGCGAAGCTCATGAACAGATGCAGCCGGTCGGCCAGATGCGCCGGGCAATGGCGCTGCATATGCGCCAGATGCCCATGATCCATGGCGGCGATGATGTCGAATTCGGCGTAATCGCTGTCGCGCAGCTTGCGAGCCTTCAGGCCCGACAGGTCCACTCCATGCTGGGCGGCACAGTGCTGGCTGCGGCGGTCGGGAGGCTCCCCGCCGTGAAATCCTTGGGTCCCGGCGCTATCCACCTGGATCAATCCGGCCAGACCCTGCTCGGCGACGCGGGCGCGCATGACCCCGTCAGCCGTGGGTGACCGGCATATGTTTCCTGTACAAACGAAAAGCACCTTGACCAAAGCCCCCTCCCATGACGTCTTTTTCAGCAGAATAACCGCCCTTGAGGGAGAATGCCATGGTGGCAGGACCGATTGTCATTCTGACCGGCGCTGGAATTTCCAAAGAATCCGGTCTGGACACCTTCCGCTGCGCCGGCGGCGTCTGGGAACGGGTGAATATCGAGGATGTGGCCACGCCCGAGGGCTATCGCCGCAATCCGAAACTGGTTCACGAATTCTATAATGCCCGTCGCGCTCAGCTGGAAACCGGCGAGGCCAAGCCGAATCTGGCGCATCTGGCGCTGGCGCGGCTGGAACGGGAATGGCCGGCGCCGGTGCTGATCGTCACCCAGAATATCGACGACCTGCACGAGCAGGCGGGCAGCCGCAATATCCTGCATATGCATGGCGAGCTGCGCAAAGGCCGCTGCGATTCTTGCGGTCAGGTGCTGGACTGGCAGGGCGAGATGACCACCGACAGCGTCTGTCCGCTTTGCGAGACCAAGGGGCAGGTACGCCCGCATGTGGTTTGGTTCGGGGAAGTGCCGCTGGATATGCCGGAAATCTTCGACGCCTTGGACCATTGCGCCCTGTTCGTCTCGATCGGCACCTCGGGCAATGTCTATCCGGCGGCGGGCTTCGTCGCCCATGTCCGCCAGCAGCGCCAGGCCATGACCATGGAGCTGAATCTGGAACCGTCCAACGGTGCGACCCTGTTCGAGGACGCGCTTTATGGTCCGGCTTCGGAAGTGGTTCCAGCCTATGTGGACGAGCTACTGAAAATGCTCGATCACTAAGGGCGCGGCGGCGGCGATGGCGTAAAGCCCGGTCAGGGCCAGGGTCCGCAGCGGCTTGCCACCCTTGCGCTGGGCGGCGATGGCCAGGATCACCGCCAGCAGCGGCAGAATCCAGATCAGTTCGGGACGGGTGGCGGCCACCAAACCCGAAGCAACGCCCGCCGCGACCGCGCGGCGCGGCAGGGGCTCGGACAAAAAGCGGGCCGTGGTCATCAGGGTCAGGCTCAGACAGAGCAGGAACAGGCTTTCCGGCAGCATGCGCGGACCCAGCGGCAGCAGATTGACCGCCAGGATCGCCGCCAGCCCCAACACCATTCCGACGATGGGCAGGATCAGCACGCCCATGGCCGCCAGGGCGGCGCAACTGCCGGCATCGGCCAGGGCCTGAAGCAGGCTCAAGACCAGTCCGGTCTCGCCGAACAGATGGGCGGCAAGGCGGGGAAGCAGCGGATAAAGCGGCATGGTCTCGCCCAAATCGCTGCCGCCGAACAGCCAGGACCCCAGCAAAGACCGCCCTTCCCCGGCCCAGGCGCCATGCAGAAGCGGCGACAGCAGCAAGGGATTCGCAAGGCGGATCGCCAGAGAAGCCAGGAAAATAGCCAAAATCGGATGGCGTCGGAGAAATAGGGGCATTCGTTGCCTAATCGAAATATTGCCGTCTGCACGGCAGCAAGAGGTTTTTAACCCTGCCTGTTTAGCATGATGCGCACAAGGGCTTTGCGACTGGACGGGCTCGGCATAAACTAGGCCCATGCCGAGGGCGGGGGGTATCAACCACTTTGACCGCCGGTCAACAGAGGAATAGGCCAAGATGAAGCGGATTATGGTGACGGGTGGCGCGGGTTTCCTGGGCTCGCATCTGTGCGAGCGACTGCTCGGCGAAGGCAATGAAGTGATCTGTGTGGACAACTTCTACACCGGCACCAAGGACAATATCCTGCCGCTGATGGGCAATCCCTATTTCGAGCTGGTCCGTCACGATGTGACCTTCCCCCTCTATATCGAGGTGGACGAGATCTATAATCTGGCCTGCCCCGCCTCGCCGGTGCATTACCAGTTCGACCCGGTGCAGACCACCAAGACCAGCGTGCATGGCGCCATCAATGTGCTGGGCCTGGCCAAGCGCACCAAGGCCAAGATCTTCCAGGCTTCGACCTCGGAAGTCTATGGCGACCCCGTCGTGCATCCGCAGACCGAAGATTATCGCGGCAACGTGAACCCCATCGGCCCGCGCGCCTGCTATGACGAAGGCAAGCGCTGCGCTGAAACCCTGTTCTTCGATTACTGGCGTCAGCACGGCACCCGCATCCGCGTCGGCCGCATCTTCAACACCTATGGCCCGCGCATGCATCCCGACGACGGCCGCGTGGTGTCGAACTTCATCGTCCAGGCCCTGCAGGGCAAGGATATCACTCTGTATGGCGAAGGCCTGCAGACCCGCAGCTTCTGCTTCTGCACCGACACCGTCGATGCCTTTGTGCGCATCATGGCCGCCGATGACAGCGTGACCGGCCCCATCAACATGGGCAACCCGCACGAAATGACCATCCGCGAGCTGGCCGAGCGCATCATCAAGATGACCGGCGCCAAGTCGCAGCTGGTCTATCGCCCGCTGCCCCAGGACGATCCGCTGCAGCGCAAGCCCGACATCAGCAAGGCCAAGGACATCCTGGGCTGGGAGCCCAAGGTTCCCATCGAGGAAGGCTTGGCCAAGACCATTCAGTATTTCGACAACCAGTTGAAGGCCGGACGGATCTCCAATATCCGCCGCGGCTGAGGCAAGCATGGACAAAATCTCGTTCGGCCGGTTCCTGTCCGACCCTCTGTTTCGGCGCTGGGTCTTTGGTCGGGTGCGCAAGCACTGGACCAAGCCCGAGCCGCTGGTCGCCCACTGTCCGCCCTATCTGACCGGCGGCATGGTGGTCGAGGCGGCCAAGGGCGGCATCAAGGAACTGCCTGCCGCCGCCCAGACACCGTCTCAGGCCATCACCCTGCTGCTGCCGGGCGAGCATGTGACGGTGGAGCCGGGCGAGGCCGAGGCTTTGTTCTCGCGTCGTTTTGCCGATCCGGAAACCGGGCGGGGCCTGCACAGCTTCGCCTGGCTTGCCCTGCAACCCTCTGCCGATCCCGCCTGGGTCGCCGCCTTGTGGCGGGCCTGGGCGCGGCAGGCGGGCGAAGACAGCGCAACCTGGGACGTCGCTGTGTCGTCCCGGCGTCTGTTGACCCTGTTGGATTACGCCAACCGCCACGGCCTGCCGGGCCCCACCGCCGAGACTCTGCGCCTGCTGGCGGCCCATGGTCCGGTGATTCAGGCTGGGCTGCATTGGCACGAGGATGGCCGTCAGGATTGGCGTCTGCTGACCGACGGCATCGCCCTGGCCAAGCTGGGCCTGACCCTGGACATGCCGCTGCATGCCCAGCGGGGTCTGACCATTCTGTTCGCCGAGGCCAAGCGCCAGATTTCCGAAACCGGACTTCTGAAGCAGGGCTCGACCCATCATCAATTGCTGCTGGTCCGCGATCTGGCCGATCTGTGGCTGGCGGCCCGTCATCATCAGCGGGCGGAATCGTCGCATCTGGAAGCGCTGCTGCGGACGGCCTTCGGCGTGCTGCCCGCCATCGCCCTGCCGGGTGGCCTGCCCATGGTCGGCAGTTTCGCCCCCGACCTGCCGCCGTCTTATCTGACCAGCCTGCTGCGCGGGCATGAGCCCCATGACGGCTGGCTGGGCAGTCTGGCCGAGCAGGATCGTCAGGCGGTGCTGGCCTTGCGCGAGCAAAGCCAGCTGGTCGATCTCGAGCGTCTGCGGGCCGATGGCTGGCTGCGGCACAGCCTGGGCCGCTGGAGCGGTCTGTGGCACGGCTTCCCCAACGGCTGGACCCCGGCCCATGGCCCCGGCCATGCCGATCTGGGCAGTTGTACTCTTCATTACGAAGGCGTTCCGGTCTTTGTGGACCCTGGCTGCGGCTGTGGCGGCGATGAAGGCGAGCTTTATGCCTCGGCTTCGGCCCATGGTGGCTTGACCCTGGACGAGCGCGATCCCTATCCCCAGGACGACAGCCTGTTCAACGATCGCTTCCGCCGCGAAGTGGCTGGTCATGGGCCGCTGTTGCAGGCGGAATTCGACGGTGTGACCTGTCAGTTCCACGGCTATGAACGCTTCCTGGGCCATGCCGAGGTGCGCCGCCGCTGGCTGTTCGATGACAAGGGCTTCACCATCACCGACAGCCTGAACGGCACCGGTCGGGCTCAGATGGCCCGTCGGCTGATCACGCCCTTGGATGTCCGGCTGGAAAACGGCGTCGCCTACGTCTCGGGACCGGGCCTGCTGTTCAAGGTCAGCGCCGAGGATCAGGCCGAGCTGTCGGTGGGCAAGATCTGGACCGCCTGGGGTCAGTCCCATCCGGCCACCGCCATCACCTTCCACCGCCGCGTCAATCTTCCCTGGGAAGGCAAGCTGACGGTCGAGGTTCTATCGTCGTGATCGCCGCCCTGATTGCGTTCGCGCTGGTTCTGCCGGCCACCGCGCTGGCGGTCTGGCTGGTGCTGGGCTGGCTGCGCAAGAAGCAAGTGCTGGATATTCCCAACGAACGGTCCAGCCACAGCCTGCCGACTCCGCGCGGCGGTGGTCTGGCGGTGACGCCGATCTGTCTGGCGGCTTGGGCCTTGCTGGCTTGGCTGGGCGAAGCGCCGATCACCAGCCTGTGGGTGGCGGCGGGCGGTTTAGGCCTGCTGGTTCTGTCTTGGCTGGATGACCGTCATAATCTGCCGGCCGCCCCGCGTCTGGCGCTGCATGCCTGCGCTTGCATCATCGGTTTGGCGGCGCTGCCGTCCGACGCCTTGATCCTGCAAGGCTGGCTGCCCTTCTGGGCCGATCGGCTGGTGGCGCTGCTGGGCTATGTCTGGTTCGTCAATCTTTATAACTTCATGGACGGCGTCGACGGCATTACCGGCGTGGAAACCGCCTGTGTCGCCCTGGGCCTGACCGCTCTGGCGGTGGTGTTCCGCCGGGTCGAAATCATGGGTCTGTCCCTGACCCTGGTGGCGGCGGCTATCGGCTTCCTGATCTGGAACTGGCATCCGGCCAAGCTGTTCCTGGGAGATTCCGGCTCGGTACCGCTGGGCTATCTGCTGGGCTGGCTGCTGCTGGATCTGGCCGGGCATGGCGAACTGATCGCCGCCCTGATCCTGCCGCTCTATTATCTGGCCGACGCCACCATCACCCTGGGCCGCCGAGCGGTACGGGGGGAAAAGGTCTGGCAGGCGCACCGTGAGCATTTCTATCAGCAGGCGGTCAAGGGCGGCGAGCCTCATGACCGGGTGGTCCTGACCATCCTGGGGGCGAATATGCTGCTGATGGTGCTGGCCCATAGCACGGTTTGGGCTGGTTATCGCCCGCTGGTGCTGGCGGTGCTGCTGGTGGCGGCGCTGTTACGACACTTTGCCAAGGTCGGCAAGGGCGAGAGTTAGTAAGTCCTCAGATCTGAGGCGGATTACTCCTGAGAGCTGACACCTCATCATAGGTCAGGCGGCAGGTCACATGGCCGCCTTGCAGGCTGTCCAGGGTCCAGACCCGTTCCTTCATGCCTTTGCCGGCCAGATGGATGATGCCCAAGGGCGCATGAGGCTCGTGGGGTTCGACCAGACGACGGCTGTCTTCATCCCACAGCGGGCTTCCCTTGCCACAGAACCAGTTGCCCAGGGCAGGCAGCAGGGTATAGGGCTGCTTGTCGCTGAAGATCACGTAATTCAAGGCGGTCTGTTCGGCGATGAAGAAGTTGAACAGGTCCTTATGGGCCGGGCCGCGGCGGCTCTTACGGTTCAGCATCTGCTCATGGGCCTTGGCCCATAGCGCCCAATGGGGCGCATTGGCGGCCAGGGCGAAGACGCCGGAATTCAGAATAGGGTTGCGGCCCAGCCGATAGCCGAGCTTCAGGCCGAAGCCCCAGGCAAAGGCCTTGTGGTTCTGGGTCCAGAGCTTGGGCGGCTTATAGATGGTCCAATAGCCGCGATCCAGCTCAGGCACAATGGCCAGCTTGCCCTTGGCGGCGCCGCGCAGGAAGGGGATCAGGCAGGAATCGTCCTGCACCCAGGCGTCGGAATCGATCCACAGATAGATGTCATAGCCGGGGAAATGCTTGGGCAGATGCGGCCTAGCGGTCATGGCCTTGTAGTGGGGCGGGGCCTGGGCGCGTCCGGGAAAGTCGCAGTCCCAGCCGGGCTGCACCACGGTGGCGCCGCGTTCCTTCAGGAAAGTCAGCTGGTCTTCGGTCATGCCGCCCAAATCCAGCACGCCCAGCGGCAGGGTCTTGGTCAGCGGGCCATCGCCCAAGGATCGCACCAGCCCTTGCAGCAGCGGGAAATAACTGCCGTTGGCGGCGGTGCAGATAAGAACCTTGCGGTCCTGAAGAAAGGACAGATCCATGAACGCGAAACCACCGCCCTGAGGGGAACATGAGGTTCACCCTAGGGCGGGGTCCGGTTTTCGTCAACGCTCGGTTAGGGCGCGGAACTGGTGGCCGGCGACGATCAAGGGGGCCAAGTCCAGCTTGCCGGCGGCTTTCAACTCGCCGGTCAGCTGATCCACCCGCTCGACGGCGGTGCGGCGGCCCTCGATCCAGGCGGCCAGGGCTTCGGAAGCGTCCTGTCCGGCTTGCGCCTGAGTGATGGTCTCGGTCAGGGCGGCTTGCAGGACGTAAAGATCGTCGATCACCGCATCGATGGCCATTTTCTGCCAATGGGTGGCTCCGGCCAATTGCTCGGCGGCGGCCCGTAGCCAGCCCAGCCCGAAACGCCCGCCGACTTGGAAATAAAGCCGCCCCACCGTCTCGACCGGCTGGGAAATCCGGGTCGAGATGCGGGCGATATCGTTGGCCGAGGCCAGCACGATCAGCCCGACCACTCGTTGCGCCAAATCCTTGGGCACGCCTTGGGCTTCCAGGGCTTCGGCCCGCTTGGCTAGGGCGGCGGCGGTTTCGGGGGGCAGTACCTGCTCGACTTGCTGGCGGACGGCGGCGATGCCGGGCTCCAGCTCTTGCCGCAGCCGCGCCATGTCGATGGGACGCGGTGCATGGGACAAAACCCAGCTGATGCCCCGTTCCAGAAGCCGGTTGATCTCGATCAGCATGGCGGTCTGGGCGGTGGCGGGAACCTTGTTGTCCAAGGTCTCGATGGCGTCCCAGACCTCGCCCAGGCCATAGGCGTCGCGGGTGATCAGATAGGCGCGGGCGACCTCGGCGGGTGGGGTGCCGGTACGCTCGACCAGCCTTGCCACCACCGAGCCGCCGATGCGGTTGATCATGCTGTTGGTGGCGGCGGTGGCGATGATCTCACGCCGCAGCCGATGGGCGGCCATGCGGGCCTTCCAATCCTCGGAATGCAGACGCTGGGGGAAATAGCCCACCAGATCGCCGGCCAGCAGCGGATCGTCGGGCAGGTCGGAGTCCAAGATGGCGTCATAGAGCCACATCTTGCCATAGGCCAGCAGCACGGCGATCTCTGGCCGGGTCAGGCCGCGCCCCGAATGAGCGCGCCGGGCCAACTCGGCATCGTCGGGCAGGAATTCCACCGCCCGATCCAGCCGCCCGGCTTTTTCCAGCAGGCGCATGAAGCGGTCCTGCTGATCCAGCATCGAGGGCGCTTGGGATTCAAAGACGCTGATGGCCTGGGTTTGCAGGTAATTGTCCCGCAGCACCAGATGCCCGACCTCGTCGGTCATGGCCGCCAGCAGCTCGTTGCGCTGCTTTTGCGTCAGATCGCCCGAGGCCAGGGCGGAATCCACCAGAATCTTGATATTGACCTCGTGATCCGAGCAATCGACGCCCGCCGAATTGTCGATGGCGTCGGAATTGCCGCGCCCGCCGTTCAGGGCATATTCGATGCGGCCCAGCTGGGTCATGGCCAGATTGGCCCCCTCGCCCACCACCTTGCAGCGCAGATCCTTGCCATCGACCCGCAAGGCTTCGTTGGCGCGGTCGCCCACCTCGGCATGAGTCTCGTCCGAGGATTTGACATAGGTGCCGATACCGCCGAACCACAGCAGATCCACCGGCGCGGTCAGCAGCAGCCGGATCAGATCGGCGGGGGGAATCGCATCCATCTCGAAACCGAAACGAGCCTTTACCTGCGGTGTTAGAGGAATGGATTTGGCGTCGCGGGGATAAATCCCGCCGCCCGACGACAGCTTAGTGGCGTCATAGTCGGCCCAGCTGGAGCGGGGCAAGGCGAACATGCGCTCTCGCTCGATGAACGAGGCTTCGGCATCGGGGTCGGGATCCAGGAAGATATGGCGGTGATCAAAGGCCGCCAGCAACCGGATATGGCGGGATCGCAGCATACCGTTGCCGAACACGTCGCCCGACATATCGCCGACGCCGACCACGGTGACGTCTTCCGATTGGACATCGCGGCCCAGTTCGCGGAAGTGGCGCTTGACGGATTCCCAGGCTCCCCGGGCAGTAATGCCCATGACCTTGTGGTCATAGCCCTGCGATCCGCCCGAGGCGAAGGCGTCGCCCAGCCAGAAGCCATAGTCGCCCGAGACGGAATTGGCGATGTCCGAGAAGGTGGCGGTGCCCTTGTCGGCGGCGACCACCAGATAGGGATCGTCGCCATCGCGCCGGGTGACGCGGGGCGGCGGCACCACTTGGCCGCCGGCCAGATTGTCGGTGATGTCCAATAGGCCGCGCATCAGGGTCTTGTAGCATTCGATGCCCTCGGCCATGAAGGCGTCGCGCCCGCCGCTGGCCGGGGGATGTTTGACGATGAAGCCGCCTTTCGATCCGACCGGCACGATGACGGCGTTCTTGACCATCTGGGCCTTGATCAGTCCCAAGATTTCGGTGCGGAAATCTTCCGGCCGGTCGGACCAGCGGATTCCGCCGCGGGCGACTTTGCCGCCCCGCAGGTGGATGCCTTCCATGCGCGGGCTATAGACGAAGACCTCGACCATGGGGCGGGGCAGCGGCAGGCCGATGACGCGGCGGCTATCCAGCTTGATCGACAGGTAAGGCTTGGGCCTGCCGTCCTTTTCCTGGAAATAATTGGTGCGTAGGCTGCAGTCCAGCAGATTGAGGAAGCGGCGCAGGATGCGGTCTTCGTCGGCGCTGACGACTTTCTCCAAGGCCTGCTCGATGGCCTGGACCACGTCCTGGGCTTCGTCGGGGGCGTCGGGATTGAAGCGGGTCTCGAACAGCCGGACCAGCAGCCGCGCCACTTTCGGATTGCCGGTGATGCTGCGCAGGACATAGTTCTGGCTGAAGGTCGAGCCGGCCTGACGCAGATATTTGGCATAGGCCCTCAGGATCATCACCTGACGCCAGCCCAGCCCGGCATTGACGACCAGCTTGTTCAGGGCGTCGTCCTCGGCCTCGCCACGCCAGACCGCCAGGAAGGCGGCTTCGAAGATCACCCGCAGCTTGCCGATGTCCAGGGCCGCGCCATCGGCGGTGACCATGGTGAAGTCATGGCTCCAGACGGCGGTCTCGCCGGGCGGCTGCAGGCAATGGGGAACCTCGGACAGCACGCGGAAGCCCATATGCTCGAAGACCGGCAGCACATCGGACAGTACCACCGGCTCGCCCTGGCGATAGATCTTGAAGCGGGCCTCGGAGTCCGGGGATTCCAAGGGGCGGTAAAGATGCAGGGCAACGCCGTCGCGGGTGGCCTGGATGCGGTTGATGTCCACCAGGGCGGTGCGGGGGGAATAGGTCTCGCAATAGGCGGGCGGGAAGGCCCGGCTCCAGCGACGGAACAGCGACAGGCCGTCATCCTCGCCATGGCCTTCGATCAGCACGTCGCGCAGGCGGTCGCTCCAAGAGCGGGCGGCCTCGGCCAGGCGGCTCTCCAGCGCCAGGGGATCGGGCTCGACGGCGCCGGGCGCGGTCTTGATGATGCAATGCAGCCGGGCCAGCGGACTGTCGCCGACCTGGGTATGCCAGCTGGTGATCTTGCCCTGATAGCCGTCTTCCAGCAGCTCGGCGATGGTCAGGCGCAGGCGGGTGTCGTAGCGGTCGCGGGGCACGAAGACCAGGGCCGAGACAAAGCGGCCAAAGGGATCGCGGCGGGGGAACAGGGCCACCCGCTGGCGTTCCTGCAATCTCAGAATGGCCAGGGCGGTATCATGCAGGCTATCGGGGTCGGCCTGCAGCAGCTCGTCGCGGGGATAATTCTCAAGGATCATCTGCAAGGCGCGGCCGTCATGGCTGTCGGGGCGGAAGCCGGCGCGGGCGATGACGGCGGCGACCTTGTCCCGCAGCAGCGGGATCAGGGACGGCGGCTGGGTATAGGCGGCGGCGGCATAGAGCCCGGCCACCACATCCATGCCGATCACCTTGCCGGTCTTGTCCAGCCGCTTGACGCCGACGATGTCCATGGGCACCGAGCGATGTACCGGCGAAATCCGGTCGGCCTTGGCCAGCAGCAGCAGGCTGGGCTGATTGAGGAAGGCCTTGACCTCGGGCGGCATGGCGTCCAGGTCGCGGTCTTCGTCGAAGATGCGGGCCTGGGCGTCTTGCAGCAGGCCCAGTCCGGCTTGCGGATCGGTGGTGATGCGCCCCTTTTCGAAGCACAGGCTGCGGTAGCCCAGGAAGGTGAAGCGATCCGCCGCCAGCCAGGACAGGAATTCACGGGCTTCGGCCAGTTCCTCGGCATCGGGACCGGTCAGATGCTGGGCCAGCTCCTCAACCCGGCGGCGCATGGGCTGCCAGTCGCCGACTGCCAGCCGCACCTGGGCCAGCACCGCCAGCAAGGCCTCTTCGATGACGGCGAAGCGCTCGGCGGGTTGCCGCTCGATTTCCAGATGCATCAGGCTTTCGCGGGCGGGGCCCTCGCCCAAATCCGTCAGGCGGCCCTGGGGGTCGCGGCTTAAAGGAACCTGGGGATGGATGACCAGATGGACAGTGATACCCAGCCGCTGCAAGGCACCGGTGACCGAATCGACCAGGAAGGGCATATCGTCATTGACCAGCTCGATCACCGCATGTTCGCTGGTCCAGCCGTCTTCTTCGGGGCGGGGCTGGTAGGCGCGGATCTTCGGCTGGCCGGGGCTGCGCTGTCGGGCGAAGGCGAACAGGGCCATCACCGCGCCGTACAGCGTCTCGGAGCTTTGCGCCAACAGGTCTTCCGCCGCGACATTGGCGGTATAAAGCCCGATCAGCCGACCGACTAAAGCCCGGTCCGCGTCCCCCAGGCGGGATTGCGCCAGGGCTTGAAGCTGTTGGATATGCTTTTCTTTGAGCTGACCGACGCGATCTGTCATCGCCGCCTCCCCTTTGGGCACATCGCCCAAAAAAGAGGCTAATATCGTCTTGGAAATTTACAAGGGGGGACCCCTCGATAAGGACCCCCCTTGTCTTCGTTCCGCTAGTGTAACGTCACTTATTGCGGACCGGAGTCGCCTCCACTGGCCTGGACGGCGTCGTCAGGACGAAACAACTCCGATTTCACGCCGGCGATCAGCTTGGCCAGCGCCGGAGACCGAGGATCCGCCGTGGTGATCCAGGCGGTGCTGTGGGACACGGCTTTGCCCGAAACGCAGAAGGCGGCGATGATGGTCAGATCCCCTTCGGGCGACTGGGCGTCGGCGCTGGGCCGGTTGTCGCACAGGTCCTGGGGGTCCAGCGGCTCGACCGGGTTGAAGGCCAGCACCATGCTGAAGTTCTTCTTGGCGCTGTCGTCCGGATGCAGGCGGGGCCGGGTCGGCGGCTGCAACAGCCCGCCGCGGGCGGCGTCGGCCTCGATGATCTTGTCGAACTCATCCTTGGCTAGGCCGGGATAAGGGTTGCCGCGCACCACCAGCTGAAGGTCGCGGTCGCCGGCACCATATTGGTAATAGCCGCTCAGGAACATGGTGCGATCCGTGTTCACCTGATAGCGCGGGGCCCCGCAACCGGCCAGCAGCAGCAAGGCGGCAAGGCAGGGAAGCAATCTCTTGGTCGTCATGACGAAAATCCTAGGGTTCACTGCGAATATGCTACCCCTTGCCCGGCGACCCCAGCAAGAGTTGCAAGGGTGCCATTCTTTGGCCCCATAGCAGTCTGGCGGCGATCATGCTATAGGGAGCGGCAAATCCATCCGCTTATCGCCAATTCATTGGGGAACACCATGGCCGAACCCGTGATCCGCCGCGCTCTCATTTCCGTTTCCGACAAGACCGGTCTGGTCGATTTCGCTCAGTTCCTGGCCAGCCAGGGCGTCGAGATCCTGTCCACCGGCGGCTCCGCCAAGGCGCTGCGCGATGCCGGCGTGCCGGTCAAGGACGTGTCGGACTATACCGGCTTCCCCGAGATGCTGGATGGCCGCGTCAAGACCCTGCATCCCAAGGTGCATGGCGGTCTCTTGGGCATTCGCGGCAATGCCGAGCATGAAAAGGCGATGGCCGAGCACGGCATCGAGAACATCGACCTGCTGGTGGTGAACCTCTATCCCTTCGAAGCGACCGTCGCCAAGGGCGCCGAGTGGGAAGACTGCATCGAGAATATCGACATCGGCGGTCCCGCCATGATCCGCGCCGCCTCCAAGAACCATGACCATGTGGCCGTGGTGGTGGATGTGGAAGACTACCAGCTGATCAAGGACGAGATGCTGGCCAACGGCGGCGCCACCGCCAAGGCCACCCGCATCAAGCTGGCCGCCACCGCCTATGCCCGCACTGGCGCTTATGACGCCGCCATCTCGGGCTGGATGGCCGCGCAGATCGGCGACACCTTCCCCCGCCGCGTCGCGGTGGGCGCCGAACTGAAGCAGACCCTGCGCTATGGCGAGAACCCGCATCAGCAGGCCGCTCTCTATGTGTCCGGCAAGCCGCGCCCCGGTGTGGCCTCGGCCGAGCAGCTGCAGGGCAAGGAACTGTCCTTCAACAACATCAACGATACCGACGCCGCCTTCGAGCTGGTTTCCGAGTTCGAGGAACCGACGGTCGCCATCATCAAGCATGCCAATCCTTGCGGCGTGGCTTCGGGCAGCACCATGAAGGACGCTTACCTGAAGGCGCTGACCTGTGATCCGGTCTCGGCCTTCGGCGGCATCATCGCCCTGAACCGTCCGCTGGACGGCACCACCGCCGAAGAGATCAGCAAGCTGTTCACCGAAGTGGTGATCGCGCCGGAAGCCGACGAAGACGCCCGCAAGATCTTCGCCGCCAAGAAGAACCTGCGCCTGCTGGTCACTCATGGTCTGGCCGATCCGGCCACTCCCGGCATGACCCTGCGGACCATCGCCGGCGGTTATCTGCTGCAAGGCCGCGATTCGGGCCGCGTCTCGCTGGCCGACCTCAAGGTGGTGACCAAGCGTCAGCCTACCGAGCAGGAGCTGAAGGACATGCTGTTCGCCTTCCGCGTCTGCAAGCATGTGAAGTCGAATGCCATCATCTATGTGAAGGACGGCCTGACCGTGGGTATCGGCGCCGGTCAGATGAGCCGCGTCGACAGCTCGCGCATTGCCGCCTGGAAGAGCAAGGAAGCCGCTGACGCCGCCAAGCTGGCTCAGCCGGGCACCGTCGGTTCGGTGGTCGCCTCCGACGCCTTCTTCCCCTTCGCCGACGGCCTGCTGGCCGCTGCCGATGCCGGCGCTACCGCCATCATCCAGCCGGGCGGCAGCATGCGTGACGCCGAAGTGATCGCCGCCGCCGACGAAAAGGGTCTGGCGATGGTCTTCACCGGCATGCGGCATTTTAGGCACTAATGATACCGGCGAGCCGAATCGGCTCGCCGTAAGGGTTGATCCCCTCCCTCTTGTGGGGAGGGGGGCGTTACAGACTGAGGCCGAAGGGCTGCAATTCCGTCTGTAAGCGGGCTTTCAGCCGTTCCAGCCCCTCGGGGCTTTGGCTTTCGCAGCGGGCCACCAGCACCGCCTGGGTGTTGGAGGCCCGTAGCAGCCACCAGCCGTCGGCATTGTTGACCCGCACGCCGTCGATGGTGATGACCTGATCGGTCGTACCCGCCAATCCGGCCTTGATCCCCGCCACCACCTCTTGCTTGCGCTCGTCGGGGCAGTCGATGCGCAGTTCCGGCGTGTTGAACAGCCGGGGCAAGGCATCGTGGCGTTGGCTCAGGCTGGCCTTCTCCCAGCCCGCCACCATGGACAGGAAGCGGATGGCGGCATAAAGCCCGTCATCGAAGCCGTAATAGCGATCGGCAAAGAAGATATGGCCGCTCATTTCTCCGGCTAGGGCGGCTCCGGTCTCGGCCAGTCGGGTCTTGATGATGGAATGGCCGGTGCGGCACATCTCGGGCTTGCCGCCCAAGGCGCTCAGCCGGTCGAACAGGGCCTGGCTGGATTTGACATCGGCCAGGATGGTGGCGCCCGGCTTGGCCGCCAGCACCTCTTCCGCCAGCAGCATCAGCATCTGATCGCCGAACAGAATGCGGCCCTGGCCGTCCACCACGCCGATGCGATCGCCATCGCCATCGAAGGCGATACCCAGATCGGCCTTGTTCTCGCGCACCGCGGCGATCAGCTGTTCCAGCGTCTCGGGCTCGGTGGGGTCGGGATGATGGGCGGGGAAAGTCCCGTCGATGGCGGTATTCAGCAGAATATGCCGACCCGGCAGGCGGGCGACCAGTTCCTCGACCACCGCGCCGGTGGCGCCATTGCCGGAATCCCAGACCACCGTCAGCTCCTTGCCGGGGCGAAGATCTTGCAGCAGGCGGGCGACATACCCGGCCTGCACGGGGCTATCGACGGCTTTGCCGCCCCCCTTCAGGTCATAATCCCCGGCCTCGGCGATGCGGCCCAGCCGCTTGATCTGCTCGGCGAAGAAGGGCTTGCCGGCAAAAACCATCTTAAAGCCGTTGTGGCTGGGCGGATTATGCGAGCCGGTGACCATCACGCCGCCGTCCGCATCGCTCATTTTGACAGCGTAATAAAGCATCGGAGTGGGGCCGCAGCCGATGCGGCGGACCTCCAGCCCAGTGGAAATCAGGCCCTGGACCAAGGCCTCTTCCAGCATGGGCGAGGACAGGCGGCCATCGCGGCCGACGCAGACCATCCGGCCTCCGGCGCGGGCCACCAGGGTGCCGAAGCTTTGGCCGATGGCCTCGGCGTCGTTGGCCGACAGGGTCTCGCCGACGATGCCGCGAATGTCATATTCCCGCAGGATGGTGGGATGAAAGCGATGGGACATGGTTTCAAAGCGCCTGGTTAGCGGTTCCAAGGGTCATCGACCCGGATGATATCGTCTTCGCCCAGATAATCGCCGGTCTGGACCTCGATCACGCGCAAGGGCTCGGAATTGGGATTTTCCAATCGATGCAGGCAGCCGGCGGGGATGAAGACGGATTCGTTAACGGCCACGGTCTTTTCTTCGGATCCGCAGGTGACGCGGGCGGTGCCGCCCACCACGACCCAATGTTCCGAGCGATGGCGGTGCTTCTGCAAGGAGAGCTGCGCCCCCGGGGCGACGGTCAGCAGTTTCACCTGATAATGGGCGGACAGCAGGATCGACTGATAGGTGCCCCAGGGCCGATGCACGACGCTGGGCAGGCCGACTTCCGGGCGATTGGCGGCTTTCAGCTTATCGACCACCTGCTTCAGATCCTGAGAGCGGGCGCGGTCGGCCACCAGCACGGCGTCATCGGTGACGACCACCGCCAGATCCTGCACCCCCAGCGCCACCGTCAGGCGCTTTTCCGCCCAAAGCAGGCAGTTGCGGCTGTCCAGCGCCAGCACATCGCCTTTTTGCACATTGCCGTCCTGATCCTTGACCGAGACAGCCCAAAGCTCGGACCAGGCACCCAGGTCGGACCAGCCGACGGCGCAGGGAAGGGTGGCGGCGCGGCGGGTCTTCTCCATCACCGCATAATCGATGGAAATGGCGGGAGCAGCGGCGAAGGCCTCGGCATCCAAGCGGATGAAGTCGCGATCGCTGGTGCGTTTTGCCACCGCCGGACGGATGGCGGCCAATATCTCGGGCGCATGCTGGTCCAGCTCGGCCAGCAGGGAGGCGGCGGAAAACAGGAAGATGCCGGCATTCCAGACATGCTCGCCCCCGGCCAGCAAAGTCTCGGCCTTGGCGGCGTCGGGCTTCTCGACGAAGGCTTCTACCGCCAGCACGCCGTCATGGCCCGGCAGCGGCGGGCCTCGGCGGATATAGCCATAGCCGGTCTCGGGCCGGGTCGGCGGGATCGAGAAGGTCAGCAGCCAGCCCTCCCGCGCCGCCGCCTCGCCCTGGGTCACCAGCGCCAGGAAGCGGTCGAGATCGGCGATCAGATGGTCCGAGGGCACCACCAGCAGACAGGCCTCGGGATCGCTTTCCAGCGCTAGCAGGGCGGCGGCGGCGATGGCCGGGGCGGTATTGCGGGCCATGGGCTCCAGGATCAGCCCGCCCAGGGGGATCGGCAGCTCTTGCAGCTGATGCGCCACCGAAAAGCGCAGGCTGTCGCCCGTCACCACCAGCGCCGGGGCAAAGCGTGTCTGATCGGCGAAGCGGGCCAGGGTTTGCTGGATCATGCTTTGCGCACCCTGCAGTGGCAGCAATTGCTTGGGATGCTGCTCCCGCGAAAGCGGCCACAAACGGGTGCCCGAGCCGCCGGCCAGGATGACCGGGGTGATGCGCCGCCCGGCGAAGGGAATCTCGGAAGGCATGGGGAAGATCCAGGCTTAGACGAAAGAATGAGACGCCGCCCACTGCCTTCGTTGCCTCGAAGGGGGGCGGGTGAGTTATACTCTGCGCCGGTCCCTCTACGGAAGTCCTTCGGATGCCTTTTCAAAACGCCCACTTCGTCGCCGCCGACAACGACACCGCGCAGCGGGCGCTCAAGCTGCTGACCCATCGCTATGGCTCGGTTCCGGTGGATCAGGCCGATGTGGTCGTGGCCTTGGGGGGCGACGGCTTCATGCTGGAAACCCTGCATCGCTATCTGGACCACCATCTGCCCATCTATGGCATGAACCGGGGCACGGTCGGCTTCCTGATGAACCGCTATAACGAAGACATGCTGATGGAGCGGCTGGCCCGGGCCGAGACGGTACGGCTTTATCCCCTGACCATGCGGGCCACCACCGAGGACGGCACGGTGCACGAGGCCTTGGCCATCAACGAGGTCTCGCTGCTGCGCGAAACTCGCCAAGCCGCCAAGCTGCGCATTCGGGTCGATGGGCGGGTGCGCATGGAAGAGCTGATCTGCGACGGCTGTCTGCTGGCTACTCCGGCGGGTAGTACCGCCTATAACCTGTCGGCCCACGGCCCGATCATCCCCATGGGCGCCGGCGTGCTGGCTCTGACGCCGATTTCCGCCTTCCGTCCGCGTCACTGGCGGGGCGCTTTGCTGTCGCATCGGGCCACCGTGACCTTCGATGTGCTGGAAGCCGGTAAGCGTCCGGTCTCGGCGGTGGCGGATCATACGGAAGTCCGCGATGTCATCCGCGTCGAAGTCCGCGAAGACCGCGAGATTGGTGTCGATCTGCTGTGCGACCCCGAACATAACCTGGAAGAACGCATTCTGGCCGAGCAGTTCCAGCCCTGAGATGAGCGATCATCGAAAGGGGGCGGCTCTGATTCTCTCTTGCTTTTGCGAATGGTTCTTATTATCTACAGAGGGACGATATTTTTTAGGGGAATTCCGCCCATGCGTCCCGCCCTGCTCTGTGCCTTGTTGATCGGTCTGGCGTCTCCGGCCTTGGCCGAAGAGCCGAACACCTATCACCTGAGCCTCAAGGATCACCATTTCGTTCCCGATATGATCGAGGCGCCGGCCGATAGCAAGCTGGTTCTGATCATCAAGAACGAAGATCCGACCCCTGACGAATTCGACAGCACCCAGCTGCGCCGGGAAAAGGTCATTCCCCCGGGCAAGGAAATCACCGTGCTGGTGGGGCCTTTGAAGCCCGGCTCTTATAAATTCGTCGGCGAATATCACGAGGACACCGCCAAGGGCGTCCTGCTGGTGAAGTAACCCCCCCTGTCTGGCCCGCTGTTCCTGCGCTGCTTATAAAGGACTGCCCATGTTTGCGACCGCCATCATCGTGTTTCGTGAGGTTCTGGAAATGGCCGTGGTGGTCGGTGTGATCCTGGCCGCCGCCGAAGGTGCGCCCGGGCGCGGCCGCTGGGTCGGGCTGGGCATCGCCGGGGGCGTGCTGGGCGCGTCCTTGGTCGCCGCCTTTGCAGAGAAAATCTCGGACCTCGCCTCGGGCATGGGCCAGGAATATTTCAATACCGCCATTCTCGGCTTTGCCGCCTTGTTGATCGGCTGGACCGTGGTTTGGATGAAAAGCCATGGCCGCGAGATGGCCGCCAAGCTGAAGGCCACCGGCAAGGCCGTCGCCGCCGGCGAAGCGCCCCTGCATATGCTGGCGGTGGTGGTCGGGCTGGCGGTCCTGCGCGAAGGCGCCGAGGCGGTGCTGTTCGTCTATGGCGTCATCCTGTCGGACAAGGAAGGTCCGATGGCGGTGGTGGCCGGAACGGCTTTGGGCCTGGGCGGCGGCGCGGCGGTGGGTTTTGCCCTCTATCTCGGGCTGCTGAAGGTCTCGGCCCGGCATCTGTTCGGCGTGACCTCGACCCTGCTGGCGCTGCTGGCCTCGGGCATGGCGGCCCAGGCGGCGGGCTATCTGGTGGCGGCGGGGGCTCTGCCGGGGATCATCGATCCCCTATGGGACAGTTCCTGGCTGCTGTCCAATGATGCGGTGATGGGACGGCTGCTGTCGGTGCTGGTGGGCTATCAGGACCATCCCTCGGCCCTGCAAGTGCTGACCTATGCCGCGACCCTGGCGGCGATCCTGGGGCTGGCCAAGCGCATCGAAAAGACCGCGACCGTCGCTAGGGCGTAATCGCCGCCACCAGAAAATCCTCCAGCGCCTTCAGGGGGGCCGGATCTCCGAACAGCCGTTGCTTCCGCTCTTGTATCCGGGCAGACGCGGCGGCGCGGGCGGAGGGTTCGGCCAGCATCACGGCCTTGGCCACCAGATCGTCGAGATCGCGGGCAATGCCCTCGTCCAGCCCCATCTGCCGCAGGATGGCGGCGGAATGGCGCGAGCGCATCAGCGGGCCCGGCAGGGTCAGGATCGGCAGGCCTTCCTGGGCGGCTTCCAAGGTGGTGTTGCCGCCCGACCAGCCCAGGCTGTCGAGATAAAGATCGCCCAAACGCAGCAGCGCCGGGAAGCTGGGCCCTGGCACCGGCTCGGTGAAGACCACATGCCGGGCGAAATCGAGACCGTTGGTGACGAAGGCCCGCGCCAGCCTTTGGCGGAAGCTCTCGGTGCGCGACACCCCGGCCCCGCCGATGAACAGGAATTGCGCCTGGGGCAAGGCCTGGGCCAGTCGCAGGAACAGCTGATCGTCCTGGGGGCGGTATTTGAACAGGCTTTGGCAGCAGATGAAGACCAAGGCGTCGGGCCGCAGCCCCAGCGTCTCGCGCTGCAGGCTTCCCTGGCCCGGAGGCAGAGGGTCATAGGTGATGGACAAATTGGGCAGACGGATCAGCCGCTCGGTATAATGATCCTGGCCGTTCTCGGGCTCCATCAGGTCGGAACTGAGGAAGGCGTCCAGGGTCGGCATGCCGCTGGTGACCGGATGTCCCCAGGTGGCGCATTGAAGCGGCGCCAGCCGCCGGGCGGCCAGCCGCACCGCGCCGGGGTCCATGCCCAATTCGGGATAGATGATGGCATGCAGCCGGTCTTCGGTGATCACGCGCATCCAGGCGGCATCGTCGGGCAGGCCTTGGCGGCCATGGTCGCAGGCCTCCAGCAAGGCCTCGCCCCAGCCGTCCTGCAGCGGTTGCCCGACATTGTAGCCATAGACCTGAAAGCGCTCGCGGTTGAGCCTTCGGATCCAGCCGCCAAATAGTTTCGATACCGAATGGAATCGGAAATAGCTAGAGACGAAGCCGATTCGGATCTTCTCGCCCGGCTCGGGGGGCGGTGACAAGGGATGGATGCGGTTGCCGTCGGCGGCGGCCATCACCTGACAGACGAAGCGGCCATAGAGCTCTTGCAGGTCGCGGTCATTCTCGCCCTGATAGGACAGATAGAACGGTTTGGCCTGGCCGATCTGCGGGGCCGCCGCGGCCAATTCCTCGGGGCTGGCCTGGCTGGCGGCCTGGGACAGTTCGCGCAGAGCCTGTTCATAGGCCTGGCGCGTCCGGGCGATCTGAGCCGCATCCTCATAGCCCATGGGCAGCAGGGACATGGCCGCCGTCAGTTTGGCCCCCAGATTCCGGGGATGATGCTGGGTGACGGCCTGCATCAGCCGCCCGGCTTCCTCGGTCCAGCCGCTGGTGCGCAAAAGATTGGCCGACAGGATCAGCCCCTCGGGGTCCAGGGCGCCGGTGGCCAGATCCGTCACCAGGGTGCGGGCCAGCGGACGGTTATTGCGCTCGATGGCCCGGCGTAACAGGCGGTTCAGCACCTTTTCCGCCTCTAGGGCCTTGCCGTCGGCGGTCAGCATGCGGGCCAGACTGCGATGGGCCGTCTCGTAATCGGGATTGGCGTTGGCCACCCTGACCAGCAAGGAAATGGCGTCGCGCCGCAGATTGGCGCCTTCCATCACGGTGGCCAGATTATGTTCCAGCTGCGGGGATGGCTCCAGATCGGCGGCCACCCGCAGATAGCCCAGGGCTTTGGTGTTCTGGCCCGCCTTATGGGCCAGCAGGCCCAGGCGGTGCAGAGCCTCGGGGGTGGCTCCGCTCAGCAGACGGCGGAAATCGGCTTCGGCCTCGGCGGTCTCGTTCTGGACGAAATGACGCAGGGCGCCGTCCATGATGCGGTGGATGTCCTGCACCGTGCCCAGATCCTGCCCCGCCGGATTATAGCAGCAGCCGCGGCAAATCTCGGGCGTTCCATCCATGTAACCTTGCAGCCAGCCCGAGACGCCGGGACCATGCCAGGCTTGGGCAAAGTCTTGCTCGGCCAGACTGGTGCGGCCGTAAAGCTCGGTATCCTCGGTCAGGCAGCAAGGGGTCAGAAGGCCATCGACAGTGACATAGGCGGCGGTAAAGGGGCGGCGGCAACGCTGGCCGTTGGGCGTGACCGCCGGAGCCAGCATCACCGCCAGCCGGGGATAGCGCCCACGGGCCTCGGCGGCGAGGTTCCGCAGAAACAGCAACTCGGGCTTGCCCAGGGCCAAGGCTTGGCTTTCAGGGCTATAGCCGACCATCGGCTGGATCTCGACGGTGGTGCCGCCCAGACGGGTCAGTTCCCCCAGCAGGCTGGGCAGCTCCGCCAGATTCAGGCGGTTGACCACGATCGACAGGGTGACGCGGCCTTCGAACAGGCGGATCAGCGCGGCGATATTGTGGCGCAGCCGGGCGACATCGGTGCCGGCCCGCACTTTCTCGGCGGTGACGGGGTTCAGGCTATCGACGGAAATGCTGAGATGGCTCAGCCCCCGATCCTTCAGGGCGGCGAAGTCATCGGGGTCGCGGGCCAGGGCATTGGTGTTGAAGCTGATGGCCTGCATCTTGCCCGAGGCCTGGGCCAGGGCGCAGAGTTCGTCCAGCCGGGGATGCAGCGTCGGTTCGCCGATGCCTTGCAGGATCAAAGCCCGCGACGGCGGCGCGTTGGCGAGGATGCGGCCGAACAGCTCGACCGACATATGGCGGTTGGCCCAATCGCCCTTGGCCATGCCGATGCTGCGCTGGCAGCCGGCGCAGCCAAGATTGCATCCGGTGGTGATCTCCACCTGGAAGCGGTTCAGAAAGGACGGGGCGGAAAACAGGTTCATGGCGGCGATGATAGCCAAGCCGAAGACTGTTTCCCACCCCCGAAGGGCTTACCCCGCCAGCGGCAGGCTGTCGCCGTTGGGCATCACCGAGTTGAAGCGCGGCGGATAGGGGATCATCTCGGCCTGATCCTTGATGGACTGGCGGGCCAGGGCGATCAGATGCGCCGCTTCGTGGAAGCCGTAACGGCAGACATAGCGCACCGCTTCGGCCAGCTGGGTGTCGATGAAATGGGCCTCGATCTTCGACTTGATGGTCTCGCGTTCGTCGGCGGTCAGCGCCGAGACAATGGTTTCATCAATCATAACCCGGCTCCTTCATATCCATAGACCTGCCACTCGAAGTCGGCCGAACCGGCCTGTTCAAGGGTGATGGGGGTGATGTCTTCCCAATGTTTGGGCTCGCCCAGGATGGGCACGACCGCACCATATTCGCTGTCCACCGCCTCGCCCACCGGCTTGGCGCCATGACGGCCCCAGAAACCGATCAGGCCCGGATAGGTCAGGCCGCCGACCTTGTCATAGCCCTTCTTGCGGCACAGGCGCAGGGCGGTGGTGGCGATCTTGTTCAAGAGGATCAGCGAACGGAACTCTTCGCGGATGGCAATGCGCTCGATGCGGGCAAAATCACGGAACCAACGGATGCGGACCGTGCCGCAAGGCTCATCATTGATGAAGCCGATGATATGCGTAGCGCAGTGATCATTGGCATCGAACGTGTGTTCGTAGGTCCAGCCGGGCTTTCCAAGGAAAACACAGGCACGGATTGCGATCACCATATTCATTTCATCTTGAGACGAAACGACCTTAGCGGTGATTTTCGTCTTATGTTTCACGGTCTGAACATTATCGTTGTTTTCTTCGAGTGCCATGATATTCACCACTTCATAGCGCGTGTCTTTCATGCTGGTATATTGAGGCCTCTTCCATAAATGCGGAAGACGCTGTAATGTACCGGGTGTTTCACCAGTGAAACACAGGCGGAGCAGATGGATTGGAATGATGTTCGCGTCATCCTGGAGGTTGTAAGAACCGGCTCCTTCACGGCAGCCGCCAATCTCTTGGGGACCAGCAAGCCCACGGTCAGCCGTAAGATCGCCTCTTTCGAGCAGGCGGCGGGGGTACAGCTGTTTCGCCGCGGACCCCAGGGCGCGGTCCTGACCGAGGCGGGCAACGCCCTGGTCCTCAGAGCGCTCAGGGTCGAGGAAGAGATCCTGTCGTTTCAGGATACGCTGAAACGCCTGGGCCGCAATTTCGAGCGTCTGGTCACCATCCGCATGTCCGAGGGCGTGGCCTCTTACCTGATCGGCCCGGTGCTGGTGGGGCAAGAACTAGGGCCGCTGGGCGCCGCCGCTCAGAAGGAAGGCATCCGTCTGCCCTCGATCAAGATCCTGACCCCCGACAGCCCGCAAAAGGCCGATATCGCCCTCAGCTGGACGCCGGTGGGGCGCATTCCCAATGCCGGCCCCAACGACAAGGTCAAGAAACTGGCGGATATCAGCTTCGAGCCCTTCTATTCCCACAATTACAAAAGCGAGCATAAGCTGGAATGTTTCGATGATCTGCTGAACCATCGGCTGATCACCATGTCCTCTTATAAGTGGTTCCAGGATGGCGGTTGGCATGACTGGCATATCCTGACCAGCAGCGCCAACACCGTCAGCACCGACTGGTCCAGCTCGGTGGGGCATCTGACCCTGACCGGCATGGGCATCGGCCTGCTGCCCAGCTATACGCCCATGTATGCCGAGGACATGAAGCCCATGCCCTTCCCGTCGCCCAAGATGGTGGCGTCGCTTTGGATGCTGTGGAACGAAGAGGTGGATAAGGACAAGACGGTCCGCGACTGCGTGACCAAATTGGGCAAGCTGTTCGCCACCGCCAACTGGATGGCGCCGAAATAGCCGGAGCCTGGGATCAGGCTCCGGCCTTATCTCATTCCGCGGCCAGGGGAATCGGGCTGAAACTCTTGGCGTCGGCCTGAGCCCAGGCCTTGGCGAAGCGGGGATCATCGGTTCCGCCCAGCAATTCTCCGGGTTTCAGGAAGCGGAACAGATGATCATAGGTTTCCACCTCATTGGCCGAAACCCGCTTGGACAGATGATAGGGGCGTAGCTGGCCGGGATGGTCCAATCCGGCGGCGGCGATCACTTCCGCCAGGGCATGCAGGGTCGAGTTATGGAAATGCATGACCCGCTCGGCCTTGTCCTCGACCACCAAGGCTCGGCCGCGCATGGGGTCTTGGGTGGCGACGCCGGTGGGGCAATGGTCGGTGTGGCAGCTGCGGGACTGAATGCAGCCCACCGCGAACATGAAGCCGCGGGCCGAGTTGCACCAATCGGCCCCCAGCGCCATGGCTCGGGTCATATCGAAGGCCGAGGCGATCTTGCCGCTGCAGCCCAGTTTGATGCGATCCCGCAGGTTCAGGCCGACCAGGGCGTTATGGACGAACATCAGCCCGTCCCGGAGCGGCATGCCGATATGGTCGGCGAATTCCAGCGGCGCGGCGCCGGTTCCGCCCTCGGCTCCGTCCACGACGATGAAGTCGGGGGTGACGCCGGTCTCCAGCATGGCCTTGCACAGGGCCAGGAACTCCCAATGATGGCCCAGGCACAGCTTGAACCCCACCGGCTTGCCCTGGGACAGCTGGCGCAATTGGGTGATGAAGCCCATCAATTCCAGCGGCGTCGAAAAGGCCGAGTGGTTCGCTGGTGAAACACAGTCCACGCCTTGCGGCACCTGACGGGCGGCGGCGATCTCGGCGCTGACCTTCGAGGCCGGCAGCACGCCGCCATGTCCGGGCTTAGCACCTTGGGACATTTTGATCTCGATCATCTTGATCTGCGGGTCGGCGGCTCGCTCGGCGAAGCTTTGCGGGCAGAAGCGGCCTTGGGCGTCGCGGCAGCCGAAATAGCCACTGCCGATCTCCCAGATGACGTCGCCGCCGAACTCGCGGTGATAGGCGCTGATGCCGCCTTCGCCGGTGTCATGGGCGAAATTGCCCAGCTTGGCGCCTTTGTTCAGGGCGCGGATGGCGTTCGCGCTCAGGGCTCCGAAGCTCATGGCCGAGATATTCAGCACCGAGGCGGAATAGGGCTGCTTGCAGTCGGGCCCGCCGACGGTGACGCGAAACGGCGTGCTGGCCGGGGTCTTGGGCGACATGGAATGGTTCAGCCATTCGAAATTGTCGGCATAGACATCCAGCTGGGTGCCAAAGGGACGCTTGTCCATCTGCCCCTTGGCCCGCTGATAGATCACCGAGCGTTTGTCGCGGGAAAAGGGCGTGCCCTCGATGTCGTTTTCCAGGAAATACTGCCGGATCTCGGCCCGCACATTCTCCAGCAGGAAGCGCAGATGCGCTGCGATGGGATAGTTGCGCAGGATGCTGTGGTGGGTCTGGGTCAGATCATAAAGACCGACGGCGGTCAGAAATCCGCCCAGCAGAGTGATCGGCCATAGCTCGGGCAGTCCGGGCAGCAGAAACAGCGATCCCGCGAAGGCGGTGACGGCCAGTGCAAAGGTGATGTAGCGCGGCGATAGCGCCAAAAGAATAAGTTTCACCATAGAGCCCCCTCTGTGAAACGTCTGTGGATAAGAGAAGATCAGCGCAAGGCCGGCAGCGCGATCAGGAAGACCGAGCCCTGGCCGGGTTCGGATTCGATCCAGATGCGGCCGCCGTGATGTTCGACGATCTTCTTGCAGATGGCCAAGCCGATGCCGGTCCCCTCATATTCGTCGCGGGCCACCAGCCGCTGGAAGATGGCGAAGGCCCTGTCGCGGTCCTGCGGCGCGATGCCGATGCCGTTATCCCTGACGGCGATAACCCACTCGCCGTCCTGACGCTCGGCGCTGACGGAAATCTGCGGCGGCCGGTCGGGCGCGTGATATTTCAGGGCATTGCCGATCAAATTCTGGAACAGACGGCTCAGTTCCACCGGATCGCCCTGCACCTGCGGCAGATCGGCGGCGACGGTGACTTCGGCCTGGGAATCCTGAATGGCCTTGGTCAGGCAGGCGACGGCGTCGGCGACCACGTCTTGCACATCGACCTGGGAATCGGCCTTGGATTTGCCGGTGCGGGAATAATCCAGCAAGCCGGTGATCAGGGCATCCATCCGCTTGGCGCCGCCGACGGCGAAGCCGAAGAATTCGTGCAATTCTCCGGACAGGCCTTCACCCAGCTGCCGCTCGATCAGGCTGAGATAGCTGCTGATGGTGCGTAGCGGCTGGCGCAGATCGTGGCTGGCGATATAGGCGAACTGCTCCAGTTCGGCATTGGTCTTCGCCAGGTGATCGCGCATGGCCTGCAATTCGGCTTCGGCGCGTTTGCGGTCCGAGATGTCGCGCCAAGCGGTAAACAGCGCCTGTTGCCCCTGATATTCGCTGAGCGAGATGGTGGTCTCGGACCAGAAGTCGCTGCCGTCGGGGCGGCGATGCAGCCATTCGAAGCGGTGATGGCCTTCGCGCAGGCTGGTGGCGATCTTTTCGGCGGCAGCTTCGGTCGACAGACGTCCGTCAGGCTGGCGGGGCGGCGACAACTCGGCCGGGGTCTTGCCGATCAGGGCGCTGCGGTCGGCCCGCAGCAGCCACTCGGCGGCACGGTTGCAATCGAGGATGCGCCCGGCTTCCTGATCCATGATCATATGCGCGTCCGGCGAATCGGTGAACAGCTGCCGGTACTGCTCGGTCAGGCGCAAAATGGTCTGCTCGGCATGGAACCGCTGGGTGATATCCCGCGAAAATACGGCGACGCGGCGGACCTTGCCATCCAGGCTGGGCACCGGGAAGATCCGGTTTTCCAGAATCATGCCGTCGCGTTCGTCCTGGATCAGGGTCGATTTGCCGCTGGCAATCACATGCTCGCAGGCGGCCCGGCGCCCCACCGCCAGGACCGGCGGCAGCATGGCATAGAAATTCTGCCCCAGCATTCCATCGACTTCCGAGCGGAAGCGATGGGCCATGGCGTCGTTGACCGCCAGGATATTTCCGTCCTCGTCCAAGAGCATGGCGGCGTCGGTCGAGGCATTCATCAGGGCCGAGGCGACTTCCTGGCTGTCGCGCAAGGCATCCTCGGCCTGCTTGCGGCGGGAAATATCCAGGCTGAAGCCGATGAACATCTCGGGTAGATCGTTAAAGGCGGGCTGATGGATGATGGTTAGCTCCAGCATCAGCGGCAGGCCGTTGCGATGATTGGGCTGGCTGGTCAGGGTCAACAGACGGTCTTGGCGGATCTGCTCGCGGGTGGCGAAGAAACGCTCTTCGGTCCAGTCAGGCTCGATTTCCCACAGATGCAGCTCCAGCAGCTCGTCCACCGTATAGCCCAGCATATTGGCGAAGCGGTTGTTCGAGAACAGGAAGCGGCCGGTCTGGTAATCCAGCCAATGCACGCCGATGCCCACCAGTTCCATGGCGGTCAGGGTGGTTTGCAGGGTCTTGTTGACCTGGGACAAGGCTTGCGTGCGCTCGTTCACCTGGGCTTCCAGCAGCAGGTTCTGATCGCGGACCTGATCCTCGGCTTCCTTCTGCAGGCTGATATCGCGGATGGTCTTCGAGCCGCCGATGATCTCGCCCTTGGCATTGCGCACCGGCGAGACCGACACCGAGACATGCATGCGGCTGCCGTCTTGCCGTTGCCGCTGGGTGCGGAAATGCGGAATGATCTCGCCTTGGCGCAAACAGGATAGAATGTCGGCATCTTCCTGGCGCAGGGTTGGCGGCACGATCAGATCCACCAGCGGGCGGCCCATAACCTCGACCGAGTCAAAGCCGAACAGGCTGGTGGCGGCATGGTTCCAACTGGTGACCAGCCCTTGCAGATCGGTGCCGATGATGGCGTCGTTCGAGCTGTCGACGATGGCCGCCAGCAGGCTTTTATCGACATATTCCTGTTCAAGCTGCTGCTTGAGCGACAGCAGCGCCCGCCACAGCACGAAGGCCGAGATCAGGAACACCGGCAGCAAAAGCCCCAGCAGGAACAGATTGGTCCACCAATCGGTGGTGACGTCCTGTTCGGACATGCCCGCCAGGATATAGCCGGGATAGCCGGGCACCCGCCGGTAGGCATAAAGCCGCTGCAGGCCGTCGCTGGGGGTGACGGTCCAATAGCTGCCATGCTCGGGCTGGCTGGCCACCATCGCCTGGAAGGTCTTGGTGATGATCTTGCGGCCGATCAGCGTTTCATCGGGCGAGGACGGCGAATAGCGGGCGACCACCGTGGCATCTTGCATTCGCAATAACGACATGCCGTGGGGGCCCAGATTGACGTCCTTGATCTGGCGGTTCAGATAGTCGATGTCGAAGGCGACATAGGCTGCTCCGGCGAAGCCGCCATCGGGCCGGGAGATCCGCCGCACCAGCTGGATCACCGGCTTATTGATGACCCGGCCCATGAAGGGCGGGGTATAGATCAGCTCGGGCTTTTCCTGCTGTTGGGCCTGACGAAAATAATCACGGTCCGAGACATTGACCCGGGAATCGGCTGGGATGCGGTTGCCCGATTGATCGACGCCGAAACGCACAATGCCCTCGGTATCGACGACGCGCACCGCGAACAGTTCGGGATTCAGGGCCGATAGCCGGGCGATATAATCATTGATGGCGCCGCGGTTCAGATCGCCGTTGGCGATCCTTTGTTCCATCTCGCGCACGACCGCCTGCAAGGTGACGTCGCTTTTCGAGAATTCCGCCGAAATGCTGCGGCTCAGCAGCGCGACCACATTCTCGACGGCGGCAGTGGCTTGCTGCTCGGTCTTCACCCGCAGCTGCCAGGCCGCCAAAGACAGAATGCAGGCGGACACGACAAAGGACACCACGATACTGGCCACCAGTACCAGCAGTGTCCGCTTGCGCGCTGTTTGTGCTGCGGCTTTTGCCCTGCTCAAGCTTGCGGACCCTCGCGTCTCCTTCTCCCAGCCGGGGTCAGGATAGCCGAGAAAGCATGAAGAAAATACCAAAACGAAAGGCCGGACAGTTTGTCCGGCCTTTTCGATATCGCTCAGAATTTTCTGAGGAAATTTGGAGCGGGCGAAGGGATTCGAACCCTCGACCCCAACCTTGGCAAGGTTGTGCTCTACCCCTGAGCTACGCCCGCCCGCTCCGTCCGTAACGCCCTGCGGCGTCGTCGGGAGCCCGGATAATACGCAAAGTCGGATTGATTGCAAGCATGTTTTTTGACTTTTTTTGACGATGCCGATTCGCCCCCCTTTTAGCCTTGCGTGCGGGCCGGACGGAGTCCATCTATGGGCGAGATGTTTACGGGCTCCAGACCAGGGAGAGGGCATGGAATTCCTGCTTAACCGAGGCCCCAAGCCGGGTGCTGCCAAAGCGGCCGGCCAGGGTGGCGACGAGCTGGTCAAGACCAGCGATACCGATCATTTCATGCAAGACGTCATCGAGGCGTCGATGCAGGTGCCGGTGATCGTCGATTTCTGGGCGACCTGGTGCGGTCCCTGCAAGACCTTGGGGCCGATGCTGGAAAGCGCTGTCCGCGCCGCCAAGGGCGCGGTCAAGATGGTCAAGATCGACGTTGATCAGAACCCCGAACTAGCGGAACAGTTGCGGGTGCAGACGGTTCCCATGGTCTATGCCTTCGACAAGGGCCGCCCGGTGGATGCTTTCTCTGGGGCTTTGCCGGAAAGCCAGATCAAGGCCTTTATCAATCGCCTGACCGGCGGCGCCGGCGAGTTGGACGAGGCGATGGATCACGCCAAGGCTCTGCTGGCCGATGGCGATGCCGCCAGCGCCGTGCAGATCTATCAGCAGGTCCTGGCCGCCGATCATGCCAATCCAGTGGCCATGGGCGGCTATCTGCGCTGTCTGCTGGCCCTGGGCGAGGGTGAGAAAGTGGCGGCCATGCTGCCGCGTCTGCCTGCCGAGATCGCCAAACATCCCGATGTCGTCTCCGTGCGCACGGCGCTGGAGCTGGCCTCCCAGGGGGGGCAGGCCGGCCCGGCCGCTGAATTGCGTCGGGCGGTGGAGCAGAATCCCGATGATCATCAGGCTCGTTTCGATTTGGCAATGGCTCTTTTCGCCGCCAATGACCGGGACGCGGCGGTGGATGAACTGCTGGAAATCATCCGCCGCGACCGGACCTGGAACGACGATGGCGCCCGCAAGCAGCTTTTGAAGCTGTTCGAGGCCATCGGCCTGATGGACCCCTTGACGGTCAGCGCCCGCAAGCGCCTATCCTCTTTGATGTTCCGATAAGGATGACGCCCATGGAGCGGCCGTTTCACTCCCGCCTGGAAGACTTGCCGCAGCTGCTGCCGGTGTTTCCTTTGCCGGGGGTGCTGCTGCTGCCCGAGGGCCGTCTGCCGCTGAATATCTTCGAGCCGCGCTATCTGGCGATGGTGCAGGATGCCTTGGGCTGGGGCCGCTTGATCGGCATGATCCAGCCCAGCGGCCCTGCCGAGCCGGGATGCGAGCCGCCGCTGTTCGATGTCGGCTGCGCCGGTCGGATCAGCGCCTTTTCCGAGACCGAGGACGGCCGCATTCTGCTGACCCTGACCGGGGTTTGCCGCTTCAAGCTCGCCCGTGAGCTGGACGGAGTGCGCGGTTATCGCCGGGTCTCGCCCGACTGGCAGCCCTATCGGGCCGATCTGGACGAGCCGCAAGACCCCAAGCTGACCACCGAGCGCCTGCTGGCGGCTTTGCGGCCCTATCTGCGGCTGAAGAATATTGATCTCAACTGGAAGACCCTCCAGGGAGCCAGCCCGCTGGTCCTCAGTGTCTCCCTGCCCATGGCGCTCCCCTTCGAAGCCCGCGAGAAGCAGGCCTTGCTGGAAGCGCCCGACATCGACACCCGCGCCGAAACCCTGTTGGCCCTGCTGGAAATGGCGGTGGCCGAGGGAAGCGGCCTGCAATCGACCTCTCAGCAATAGAAAGAGCCACCATGCCCGACCGTAGCCCCGCCCTCGATCCCAAGCTGCTGGAAATCCTGGTCTGCCCGCTGACCAAGGGTCCGCTGACCTTCGACCGCGAGAAGCAGGAGCTGATCAGCGAAAAGGCGCATCTGGCCTATCCCATCCGCGACGGCATTCCGATCATGCTGCCCTCCGAGGCCCGCTCGCTGGACGCCTGACATGTCGGCACCCACGGAAATCCGCTATGACCGCGCCGCCAAGGTGCTGCATGTCAGCTTCGAGGACGGCGCGTCCTTCGCCCTGACCGCCGAGCTGTTGCGGGTGGAAAGCCCCAGCGCCGAGGTGCAGGGCCATGCGCCGTCGCAAAAGCAAATCGTCGCCGGGCGCCGCCATGTGGGCATCATCGGCATCGAGCAGGTGGGTCATTACGCTGTCAAACTGACTTTCGACGACCTGCATGACAGCGGCCTTTATACCTGGGAGACCCTGCGCAAGATTGGCGAGGACCAGGATCGGCTGTGGGCCAACTATCTGCAGGCGCTGGAAGATCGCGGTCTCAGCCGCGATCCTTAAAGTCACCGCGCTCTTCGGAAATCTTGATCATGGTCTTCAGCCGCGTCCAAAGCCGGCGGGAGGCTCCGCCGATGCGGCTTTCATTGAAGCTGTAGACCTTTTCCGGCTGCACCTTATTGGCCTGCCAGGATAGCCCGCCCGAGACATGGTTGGACAGGATCGGGGCAAAGCGGTCCACCGCCGAGGCGAAACGGGCGTCGGCGGTTTCGCGGGCTTCGAACTCTTCCCACAGGGCGCGCAGCTCGGCCCCCTGATCGGCGGGCAGCAGCCCAAAGATGCGGTCGGCGGCCTTTTGCTCGCGCTCGGCCTTGTCGGCATTGCCCTGGATGTCATAGATGAAGGTGTCGCCGGCATCGATCTCGACCAGATCGTGGATCAGCAGCATCTTCACCACCCGCACCGCATCCACCGGCTCGTCAGCATGTTCGGCCAGCAGCAGCGCCATGACGGCAATGTGCCAGCTATGCTCGGCGTCGGTCTCGCGGCGGCTGCGGTCCATCAAGGGCGTGTGGCGGATGATCGACTTCATCTTGTCGATCTCGACCAGGAAGGCCAATTGGGCTTCCAGTCGTTGGTCCATGGTCAGGTTCATAACCGCTGCCCCTGCATCAGCTTGGGCAACTCGCCCACCAGTCCCATGGCATGGCGCATGAAAAAGCGCTTCAGTCCCGGCATGCGGTTGACGGCCGCCAGCCCCAGATCGCGAGCCAGCTTCAAGGGCGCGATGTCGTTGGAGAACAGCCGCACCACCGCATCGGTCAGCATCAGCATCTGCAAATTGTCGAAGCGCCGCCAGCGGGCATAGGCATCCAGCACCGTGGCATTGCCCAGATCGATACCCAGACGCTTGGCCTCGACCAATCGTTCCGCTAGCGCAGCGACATCGCGCAGGCCCATATTCATACCCTGCCCGGCCACCGGATGCATGCCATGGGCGGCATCGCCCACCAGCACCAGACGGCGGCCGGTATAGGCATGGGCATATTGCAGGGTCAAAGGATAGGCGAAGCGTGGGCCTTCGACGCTGATCTCGCCTAGGAATTCGCCAAAGCGGTGACGCAGCTCGGCCATGAAGGTGGCGTCGTCGGATTCCATGATGGCGGGCACTAGATGCGCCTTCTCGGTCCAGACCACCGACGAGCGGTTGCCCGGCAGCGGCAGGATGGCGAAGGGACCCGAGGGCAGGAAATGCTCCTGGGCGATCGAGCGGTGCGGCCGTTCATGGGCGACGGTGCAGACGATGGCGGTCTGGCCATAGCCCCAGCGGGTGATATTGATGCCCGCACCCTGTCGCACCGCCGAGCGGCGGCCATCGGCGGCGACCACCAGATTGGCGCGGATCATCTGCCCATCTTCCAGGCAGGCGGTGACGCCGTCGGCATCGCGGTCCAGCCGTTCCAGCCGGGCTGGGGCGAACAGCCGGGCCTTGGGCAATTCGGGCAGGGCCTTCAGCACCGCCTGGCGGATGGCGCGGTTCTCGACGATCCAGCCGAAGGGGTCGTTGCCCAAGGCCTTGTGGTCGTAATGCAGAAACAGCGGCGAGGCCCCGTCCGAGACGCGGATCTGTTCGATGGGGGCGGCAAACGGCTCGATCAGCGGCCAAAGGCCGGTGGCTTCCAGGACTCGCTGGGGCCCCAGCGCCAGGGCCGAGGCGCGGCCGTCGAAGCCGGCGGCCACCAGTTGGGCCGGGTCTTCCGAGTCCACCACCGCCACCGAAACATCGTGGCTGGCCAGGGCGCAGGCCAGGGGCCCACCCACCAATCCGCCACCGATGATAAGAACGTCATAGCTTGAAATCGTCATGCCCTAACAGATGCCCCTTGCCGGTCCGCTTGTCCAGTGCCGCCGAGACAGGCAGCCGCGCATAATATTTATGCAATCATAGCGCGACGCGGGCGGCGGAAAAATGTAGGATTCCCGGAAATCCACCACTTTTGGCCGCTTGCAGAAAACGGCACGATGTTTGAAATAGAGAGAGCACCCAGTACGGATGCCCGTTCATTCAGAGAGGATCGAACATGAAGCTCGTGGTCGCCATCATCAAGCCCTTCAAACTCGAGGAAGTGCGCGAGGCTCTGTCCGGGCTTGGCATCCAGGGTCTGACCGTCAGCGAGGTCAAGGGTTACGGCCGACAGAAAGGCCAGACCGAAATTTATCGTGGCGCTGAATATGTCGTGAACTTCCTGCCCAAGGTGAAGATCGAAGTGGTGGTCAGCGACGAGCTGTGCGACCGCGCCATCGACACCATCCAGACCGCCGCTCATACCGGCAAGATTGGTGACGGCAAGATTTTCGTTTTCGATGTGGGCCAAGTGCTCCGCATCCGCACCGGCGAGTCCGGTAACGAGGCGCTGTAAGCGTAGAACAGCGTTTTCGTCATTTCGTTCTCCTGTCTCCTCCCTAAACTGGACGCCCGGAAACTTTGGTTTCCGGGCTCTTTTTTTGCGCTCGTCATCGTGACCAATTTTTCAGCAGGCCGTCAGGCGGCTGCCCATTGGCGCGGCAGGGATATTCGAGACCTGTCCTACAAATATCATTAAGTTGCTGATTTTATTGCAAACATACCATCTGGCACATTTCTTGTTAACAGAAGGGCAGTGCCGGAGGCGTGCCGTCCCGGACATCTGTTGAACTCAGGTACCTTCGGGGGTGCGAATGTTGAAGTTGAATCGATCGGTCCTGTTGGGCGGTGGCCTGGCGGTGGGCCTGGCTCTGCTGGCCAGCGCCGGCTTGGCGCAGGAAGCGGCTCCGGCCGTGGACGCCGCAGCCGCTCCGGCTCCGGTTCTGGACAAGGCCGACACGGCCTGGATGCTGACCTCGACGGCTCTGGTGCTGATGATGACCATTCCTGGTCTGGCGCTGTTCTATGCCGGCATGGTGCGCAAGAAGAACATCCTG